>Ga0247723_1000135_pt1 | contig 46743 bp, 28 predicted proteins | sample MSEWelMarce5H_FC_FD_189079 | JGI IMG/M metagenome (GOLD analysis project Ga0247723, IMG submission 189079) | Subsurface sediment microbial communities from gas well in West Virginia, United States - MSEEL Well Study Marcellus 5H_FC | ecosystem: Environmental > Terrestrial > Deep subsurface >...
ACTATCACATAATTCTCGGAATCATAAATTTCATTTCCCACATTATTAACATAATATGTTTTACCGTTTATGATGACATATTCACCGCTACTTAAACCGTGAGGTACAGGACTTGTTAATATAAATGTTTTGGTATTGCCGGTCACTCTAAATGGTATACCATCTGATGCAACAAATTCATGTGTTGTACCCCCACTTAATGAATATTTCATTGGGAATTGAGTATCTCCGGTATATGCGTACGATAAATAAATGTTCCAATTTTGATATGGCGCACTCATTGCAGTAACCGTGGTGTGTTGTGTCGAGCCTGATGTTATTGTTGATGGGTTATAATCTCCGCCTAATGTTGTACCAGTTGGAACTAATGTTACCTCTCTATATAAGTCCCTTCTTAAGAATGCAAACTCGTCATATGGAATAAAACCGGTGAAATCATTGTTACTACCATCACCAACTAAATAAAGTCTTTCTTTAAGATATTCGTAATTGCTATTTCCGCTGTACATATTACGGAATACCATATTCATTTTACCAAATATCTTATAGTTTACACTTCGATTTCTTTCATCATCATATAATTTTGCAACATCTAAAATGATATCTCTATCACCAATTCTTAATAAAGATTCTGATGTCTCAAGATTTAACTTAATTGATAATTCTTGGTCATCCGCATTAGCGTATCTTTTACTTGGTAAAATTATTTCTTTTTTCTCTTCCATTATTCAGCAGACGGGAATGCACCTAAAGGTCCAAATCTTTTAATAAATTTATCAACCGCAGTTTTACCCGGTTTCAATCCAAAATAATAAAGGTATGGTGTTGACAATATTTGTCTTGTTCCACTATAGTTTCTTGATGTCGGTGGTAATATAAAATCAACTGTATTGTCCCAATCAATTACATTCCAACTCCCTGTATTACCTTTTCTAGTATACAGTTTACCAACCGTAGCTCCGCTTAATGTTCCGTTACCACCAATAATATAAAGGAATGTAAATCCTTCCTCTTGTTCATCATAAATTTGATGTGTGGTAAATCCGGTTGTGTTAAAATTACCGTATATGTCGTAATTAAAATGTTCTATATTAAATGTGGAAGCAACCAATGGATTAGCGATAGCATTTAATTTAATAACATCGCCACTATATTCTTTGGTCATTGGTAATAACAAATAAGGATGAGTCGTATCACCGCTGTAATTGTAATTATAAGTCATACCTTGTAATGGTTGCGCTTCAACGGTGCTTCCATTTACAGGTGAAGGATAGTACCAAGCTTGGTCAACGCCGGTACCAAATCCGGTACCATTTTTTTCCCATAAATAAAATGGAACAACCTGCGAAGATTCTGTTAATCTACCAGGTTCATTTAAACAAGCTCTAACACGATATCCGTCAGTTTCATCTAATTTTAATTGCACAGGTAATGGACCATTTGCACTACCATTATCTGATTTAAAGAATTCAGTATAAACATCGGGGTCTAAAAGTATAGGATTATACATTTCATATTTCTTGCTTAACAAATCAAAACCATCTATACCCGCTTCACTATTCATTGACATCAATTGTAGGATATCACCATTTAAAACTTGACCTTGCATTTTGAATGGTAATCTTGAATCAAATCCTTCGTTCCTAAAAAATGCGTAGATATCGCCAGTGATTGCGGGAGTTGCAACATCTAATTTATAGTTAATATATAATCCCAAGATAGGTCTTATATCCTGATACGATGTTGGGCCTATATTCCTTACCACAGAGCAGTTCGGGTCTAAGTTAGGGTCAATACATATCTCCTTAATAAACTCGTCTCTTGGACCTAAATCAACAAGTGTTGTTGGGTGTGCCAATGTTCCTCTTGCTGAGTCAAATTTATTTGTTACAGGGTTATACCAAGACGAACGATAATAAAATCTCTTATCGGGATTTTCTTTTGTTCCTACTTTGTAATAAACTAAATCTTTACAGTATGAAGTTGCGTAATCGCTAATGTCTAAATTTTCTTCGTCATCCCAAACAACTCTTGATTTAAATGGAAAGAAATACAATGAACCTGACAACCAATTATCTAAGAACGAATAATTTACTAAACCCTCACAGAATAACTTTCCAACCAATTTTCTTCTACAGTATTCATCAATTGCCGCAATATTTGCACCCCAATTCTTACTTTCAGCAAAAGGTATGATTGTATATAAACCGTTTCTAAATTCAGAATATCCTGACCACGTTATACATCTTGAACATTCATTACCTTTGCTACTATATATTACTTGACCTGCAGGATTTTTACCCCCACTACAACTAAAACCGGTGGTTCTTGTAACAGTTTTTAATTCGTCATATGTTGAAGTAAATCCGTTAACACAATATGTTTCTTTAGCATACGATTCATTATATAATGTCATATATTGAGAGCAGCCCGTTGGTAATGATTCACTTGCCGATGACGTATTTGATAATGGAGAATTTGTTGGCACCTGTGTTGTATCAAATAATTCAAATGTCACACCTTTATTATTGTTTGATGGTACGGTGTAATCGTAAATCGAATTATCCGTGTAATAATATGTGTTAGTGTCACTTGGGTTATTTGTGTTTGTATATGCATAAATTCCAAGTGGATTTCCAAATCCAACCCCATTTAATCTAATGTAATATTTTGAGGGATTTTGTACAACTTGACTCCATGTTGGTTCGCCCGAAGCATTTGATGGCGGGGGATAAACACCGCTTGGTATTGTTAGGTATAACTTATTAGTACTCGTATCGGGATTAGTAATACTATTACTACCTGTACCCGAATAAAAACTATCGGGATAAATAGTACCTCGTTTAACTACGGTATATATTTGTGTTGGGCTCGTAATTCCATTTGATGTTCTTGTAACTTCCTCACCATTAATATTATTACATTGCACACAATCGGGATACGGTGTTATACCTAATTGAACAGTTCCAAAGTCCTGTAATTCTTCTATAACATAATCTAATCCACCAAATAAATCAAATTTATATCCAAGTACCTTAAACCGACCAAATTCAACAATTTTTTGAAATGGTAATATCAAAACTTGAATGACTGCAATATATGCTTGATATATAATTCTTTCAAAAATATTAATTGTGATTGCAAGTAATATTGCAAAATTAATATTCATCATACCCCAGTTTGCGGGTGGTGTAACGATTGAACTTTCGCAATCGTCTTCTTTCTTTGGTGCTATCTCTTTAATACCAAGATATGTATGTGTTCCAAGTCCATTTGAACTGAAATAAGAACCCATAAATGATGATAAGGTATATACCTTATTGTAAGTTAATCTAAAAAAATAATCTTTTGGGTAAAAAGAACCTTGTATGTTACTAAAAATAACATCATTATTTGTGGCACCTGTTGGATAATCTTCCCAATTTAATGAGAAGTTATATGATAAATCTTGGTCTTCATTACTGTACTCTCTAATGTTGGGTACCAAATAAGAACCCATAGAACGACTACCATTGGATTGTGTATCGTTCATTGTTATCCTAAAACGATAACAAGCCGATGTTGGCACACCTTTGTTTGGGTCGTTAGTAATTTCATTTTCGCCAAATTCGTTTGTATATAGATATTCTGAGTTCATCGGTAAATTCATAACAAATGAACCTTCTTCATCAACATCTTCTTTTAATTCAAATTCTTCAAGTATTGGTCTATTCAATGTGTCCATTGCATTTTTAAAACGAATGGCTTCAATTTTTGCACCACCAGTAATTAATGAACATTTTTCCCCCATTCTATTAGATGGACCACACCCTTTACCGACTGCCACGTTTCCTGAATCCGTATAAACTGAACCAATGAAATAAGCCATAGGTTCTATCTTAATACCCAAAGATGATAAGTCAAAATCAACTCTTGAGATACCTAACTCACATAAGTCTTGATTACCCCAAAATGGGTAAACTGTTAATGATTTGTCAAATGAAACTATTTGTGGTAACGAATCAATATCTGATGAAGATTTAAATTCATATGTCGATTTGAAGTCATCAACACCCGCACCTTTTCTAATAAAGTCATCCGGTCTAAATGAAAAACAACTAATGTCGGATAAGTCAACATCCACGTGGATGTTTTGCTCCCCAACCGGTACACCCCATATCATAAAGTCACCCGCATCATTTGTTCTTACCGTATATCTATAATATTTTTCGTAAACTTCTAATACCTCTTCTCTTGTTAAAATATCTCTTTGGTCAGGAAATGTACCGGTTGGAATGTGTCCTCCATGTTGTTTTCTTGCGGGTAATAAATTGTAACGATAATTTTCATCGTTTCTCATATCCACCGAAGTGTAAGGATACAATTTAGAAATTACGGGGTCTTCGGAATCTGAATCTGATAGTGGAATGAAAATTGATACTCTTGCGTTAGGGATACCCAAACCATTGTTGGCGGTAATTCTACCACAAACAACACCATAGTCGGCACAGATTGAAGTATATACGTCTTGTTGAGTAAATTTTAATGATAAAATCTCAAGAAAATCGTAATCCTGCTTTAACTCAACTGTAACTAATTGGTCTTCCCCAATATTGGTGGAGATTCTGTGTTTTTGTATCATACTATAATAAATAGAAAGCTAACGATTTTCTATTATTATAAACAAAAAACATTTTAAAATGTAGTCGTTCCTACAGTTTTAGTACGTACTTTTATGTCAACGTTAGGAAATCTAATTTGATAAATTTGATTGGATTTCATGTTAATTGTCATGTCGTACTGTTGTATTTCTTTTGTCGAAGCAACTTTATAAGCTTGTGAAACCTCAGACAATGAATAATCACCACCGGTTTTACCATAAACACGTATATCAATTACGTTAACAACACCGGTAACATTACCAATTTCTCTCATTAAGTCACCAACAAATAGCGGGTCACCCATTTTGCGTTTTTCAATTGCAAAGAAAGTAATTACATTTTGAATGGTTGTCTTAACCACATCGGTTGTTGTTGCGTTTTTGTCCGTGATTAAATCAATCTCTAAGCCCAAGTCAATAACCTCACCACTTTGAATGTCAATATAATCATTAATCATTCTGTATTCTGAAAGGTAGTTAATGATATTATCTTTTAAGGTGTTTGAAACTATGTCAGTTAAATTACCATTATCATCATATGATAATAGTTTAACCCTAACCTTGTTGTCTTCTTCCATTACATTAACCTTTGCCGGTGCACCAAATGTACCGGGCATAGTTTCAATTAACGATTTATAATCATTTAAAGTTACCGCTCTATTTTGTGCAGAAAAGTTGTAACCAATCATGTTTCTTAGCTCTTCAATTGTTGGTTGGTCTGCACCACCAACAGCAGGTGTTACATTGGTAACACGTAATGATTGTTCAACTTGAGAATTAATTGACGATAATGGACCACTTATATTGAATTCAATATTATCAACATTTGATATTACGTCAACACCTAAGTTGGAATCTTTACCGCCACCAATACGATATCTAACAAACAATGTTGTGTTTGCTTTAGGTATTGTGCCTAATGAAATATTATTTAGATAAGTTCCTAAATTAACTTTCATTGAACCATTCATATAATCATCAAGATTATCTAATGGGTCAACAGTTCCTGAACCAAATGTAAGTGAGAAATAACTTTCCGGTGTGAATTCTGTGATAAACTTATTTTTCACGGGAACATACGTACCTGCTTTGAAATTATCTTTGTCAGATGCGGTTGTTGGGTCAGGTAAGAATAATGTATCTTCAATTAAACTTTTTACTTCGTACCATCTATTGGCACCCGATTCAAATTCCGAACTTGTTGGGTTAGCACCAAAACTTGTTCCTTCTTTATGTATAACAGATGTCACACCTAAAATATTTTGTTCGGGTAAAAATATTTTAAAGAATGGTCTTTGGTCTAACTCAGTCATTACTCTTCTGTAAATTCTTGTAACACCGTTAACAACAGCATCTCTTTTTGTGATTGTATATGAAATTAATGTATTGTTGCTATCAAAATTTGGTATTTTTAATCTATTGGGTTCACCTTTAGTGTTAAAAGGATTTGAGAAGTCAATATCTTCCAATGTTTCAAATACCTGACCCGCACCCGATACTTGAGCACCCGCTTTTAAAACACCAAGATATCTTTCATCTTCCTTATCACCACGAACCGGAACATTTATTGAGAAATCACACAATGCAACTGATGGTCTATTACCCGGTATCTTAATACCATATGTTTTTGCAATATGAAATAATGATTGTCTTTGTTGTGCAAAATCCAACATAGTTTCTTGCCAAACTCTATCAATGTGAAAGTGTAAGTTATCGGCAACCGCAGCATTTAAGTCCAATAACACTGAAAATATTGATGCGTCGTTAGTATTTTTTACTAAGTCAGGATAATACTCTTTTGTTAGGTTTACTAATTCTTGTCTTAATCCCGCAAAATCTCTTGTTGCGTATGAAATCTTTTTTGCCATTTTAAATGTTGATAATTACAAAATCCGAAGATGTAAATGCTCCGTTATTAACCGTGTATTCTATTTTAACCACCGCAGTATATGGTTTAGTTGAGGCGTCAGATACTCTAAATAATCTTTCGTCCTCATCTTGATTAAATGAACGTGTTCCATCGGGGTCATCTTCCGCCGACATAACATCTAATCTTGTAATATCAAGATTGGGGATATATTTTCTAACCGAATCTCTTATTTCACTTTCAATTAAATCGAATGTTACCGCATCGTTTTGGTCAAAGATAAATTGATATAAACGGGTACCAAAATCAGGTAAGAAATATCTTGAACCCTTTCTAGTTAATAATAGATGAATAAGATTTGTTCTAATTTCTCTTTCAGGTGATAATGTCATCTTTACAAAACTACCATCACGACTTTCTCTGAAAGGAAATTCTATTCCATATTTTACTGCCATACCTATAAATATAAACAATATAGAAATGGTAATAAATAAAAAATCCCGACCTAAGCCGGGATTATGTTTATGTTGATGTATTATAATTTATCAAGAACCACAACCTTCACAGTCAAATGGTGAGTCAGACGGTCTTTCAATAGTCATCTCAACCTCCGGTGTGCTTTCACTAATCAGTGAATTATTATTGGGTGTTGGAAAAACTTGTGATGGTTCTGCAGGCTTAACTGTTGAAGTATCAATACCTAATCCCTTCATAGCGTCGACAGCAGATGTAGAACGTAAGTAGTACATACCCGTTTTTAACCCCAACTTCCATCCGTGTAAGTGTGCCGCCAATAACTTAGCTTTATTCACCCCACTAATAAATAAGTTCATTGATTGAGATTGGTCAATATAAACACTACGGTTTGCTGCCATGTTCAATATTTTCTTTTGTGACATCTCCCATACTGTTTTATAGATTTCTTTCAATTCAGTTGGAATCTCAGGGATGTTTTGAATAGAACCATTTTCCATAATGATTTTATTTTTAATCTCTTCGTTCCATAAATCAAACTTCAATAAATCTTTAACTAAGTGTTGGTTAATTACAATAAACTCACCACCCAATGTTCTTCTTGCATATAAGTTTGTTGTAAATGGTTCAAAACATTCGTTGTTACCCAAAATTTGTGCTGTAGATGCTGTTGGCATCGGTGCAACTAATAATGAGTTTCTAACACCATTGTTTACAACTTCTTTACGTAATGATTTCCAATCCCAACGACCTGAAGTATCTTCATCTGTTTTACCCCACATTTGATATTGAAATTCTCCACGTGAAATTGGTGACCCATCAATTGACTCATACGCACCGTGTAATTTTGCCAAATCTTTTGAAGACGTTAATGCCGCAAAATAAATTGTTTCGAAAATATCTGTTTGTAATTTATCTGCGTCATCTGATTCAAATGGTAATCCTAAGATACAAAAAACGTCAGCTAAACCTTGAACACCTAAACCAACCGGTCTGTGTTTAAAGTTTGATAACTTTGTCTCCGCAGTTGGATAAAAGTTTAAATCAATTACATTGTTTAAGTTCTTAACAATTTGATATGTTGCATCATATAATAACTGATGGTCAAATTCCTCGTCAACAATATACTTTGGTAATGCAATCGATGCTAAATTACAAACAGCTTGCTCTGTTGGTGAGCTATACTCAATGATTTCAGTACATAAGTTAGATGACTTAATAGTACCCAAGTTCTTTTGATTTGATTTATAGTTCGCAGCATCCTTATATAACATGTATGGAACACCGGTCTCAATCTGCGCAGTTAGGATTGCATCCATTAACTTTCTTGCTTTGATTGTTTGACGACCCAAACCTTGTTGTTCGTATGATTCATATAACTCTGTGAATTTCTTGTCTTCCGGTGTATCATATACATCAGATAAACCCGGTGCTTCATCAGGTGAGAACAATGTCCAATTACCGTCTTCTTCAACACGTTTCATAAACAAATCGGGAGTCCATAAAGCCAAGAACAAATCTCTTGCTCTCATTTCTTCCTTACCATGGTTCTTTCTTAATTCAATGAACTCCATAACATCTGCATGCCATGGTTCCAAATATACCGCAAATGAACCTTTACGCTTACCACCTTGGTTAATCCAACGAGCAACTTCATTATAAGTTTTCATCATTGGTAATAAACCATCAGATTCTCCACCGGTTCCCTTAATATATGAACCTTTAGCACGAACATCATGTACGTGTAATCCAATACCACCCGCCCACTTAGAAATCTTTGCAACATCACCTAATGTATCAAATAGTCCGTTAATGTCATCACCTTTGTTACCAATTAAGAAACAAGAAGACATCTGTGGTCTTGGAGTTCCTGCATTAAATAATGTTGGTGTTGCGTGTGTATAAAGATGTTTTGACAAATCGTGATAGATTCTCAAACCTTCTTCAAGATTAAAGTTACAAATACCTAACGCGACTCTCATATATAGGTATTGTGGTCTTTCTACAATTTTTTGTCCAATCTTAATAAGATAAGAACGTTCTAAAGTTTTGATACCAAAATAATCGAAATCAAAATCTCTATCCATAACAATTGCAGCATCAATAGTTTCTCTATTTTCAAGGACAAACTTATAAAGTTGCGTATCAATTAATGATGACTGCTTTCCTGTTCTTGGCTCAATAAATGAATGTAATTCTCTAATGCACTGTGAAAACTTTTTTGGTGTTGACTTGTGTAAACTTGATACTTCAATTCTACCGGCCAACTTAGAATAATCAGGGTGTGTTGTGGTCATTGCAACCGCAGTCTCTGCCGCCAATTTATCTAATTCAATTGTTGAAATACCATCATAGATACCTTGTGTTACTTTTAATGTAACATAGGTAGGGTCAATGTATTCCATATTTAAATCGTGACATAAGATACTAATCCGTTTAGTAATCTTGTCATATCTCATTTCCTCAAGGGAACCGTCGCGTTTTTTTACTTTCATATTTTAAAAATCTATATCTCCGTTAAATGCATCTTCAATGCTTTCATCACTTTTATTATTAACTCCCGCTTTTTGATACTCAGCAACGCGTTTCTCAAAGAAGTTAGTTTTACCTTGCAATGCAATGTTCTGCATAAAATCAAAAGGATTTTCCGAATTGTATACCTTTGAACATCCTAATGCTGTTAATAATCTATCTGTAACAAACTCAAGATACTGTGACATTAAATCAGAGTTCATACCAATTAAACGAACCGGTAGTGCTTCCAAGATAAATTCCTTTTCAATTGCTAATGCACTAACGATAATTTCTTTAATCTTATCTTCTGATAATTTATTTTGAATGTGATTGTTAGATAAATGGCAAGCAAAGTCACAGTGCATTCCTTCGTCACGTGAAATCAACTCATTAGAAAATGTTAAACCCGGCATTAACCCACGTTTCTTTAGCCAAAAGATTGAACAGAATGAACCTGAAAAGAAAATACCTTCAACAGCCGCAAATGCAATAAGTCGTTCAGTAAATGTTCCTTTCTCAATCCATCTCATAGCCCACTCAGCTTTCTTTTTGATTGCCGGTATAGTTTCAATTGCATTAAATAAATTTAATTGTTCTTCTTTGTCTTTGATATATGAATCAATTAACAACGAATACGTTTCACTATGGATATTTTCCATCATGATTTGGAAACCATAAAACATCTTTGCTTCCGTATATTGTACTTCATTCACAAAGTTCAACGCAATGTTTTCATTTACAATGCCATCAGATGCCGCAAAGAAAGCTAAGATGTGTTTTACAAAATGTTTTTCATCATCATTCAATTTGTAATCCCAATCTTGAATATCTTGAGCCAAATCGATTTCTTCAGCAGTCCAAAAACATGCTTCTTGTTGTTTATAGTATTTCCATATATCGTTATGTTCGATAGGGAAGAGGACAAACCGTCCTGGGTTGTCTTGTAGTATTTTTTCAGTCATAATTTAAATTGTTTGATTTTCTCTTTGTTGTCTTGCTCTATACGCTTCAGCCGCTCTGTTTGCTCTATCTTGTGTCTTTTGTTCTTCATGACCAAGTAAAGTATTTTGAGTATCGGTATCAATAATTAACATTTTATTATCGAATTTACAATTTTGGAATATAATTCCATCTTGACCAATACGTGATTTTAATAAACTTAATGTTGCCAAATTGTGTTCTTTCTGTTCTAATGTCTTAGCGATAGAAATAATAACGTGAGCAATTTGTGCTTTTTTAATTGAGCCACCCATTTGGTCACTTGTTACAACTTCCGATGAAATTGAATCGCGACTACCTTGTGTTGCTGTCCATATTGCCATGTCAAATTCAGTGGTCATAGATTCAAGACTTCTCATTACAGAACCCTCACCTTTCCACTCTTCGCCATCGACACTCTTATCCGAACTAACACAGTCCACATAGTCTAAAATTAACATATCGGGTTTAAAACCTTCAGAGATTAGTTTTCTAATCTTTGACTTAATTTTAGATATAGTTGCGTCATCGCTTGACATCTTTATCATCTTTAGTATACCCTTAGAACGAGCTTGTGCTTCAAGCACTTTTTCTTTTACCTCCTCAGCATATTCAGGTTGGTCATCAGGTTCAACATTTGTCCAAATGGTAAAATGTTTTCTTCTTATGTTATCACGGTTATCCTCAAAGAATATTTGTAAAACATTACTATCCAAATTAAAAGCGGTGTTGGCAATCTTAGTTAAGATTGTTGTTTTACCCGTACCGGTTGGTGCTAAGATAATACCTAACTCACCACGTCCTAATCCACCTTTTAATAAGTTATCAATGCCAACAATACCGGTTGGTATCGGTAATCTAAAATCTTTTTCCAATGCAGAATCAATATCAAAGAACACATCGACAACATCATTATCATCCGTACCAACTTGTAGTGCTTTTTGAATAATTTGTTCGATTTTATGGTATTCTTCAAAGTTACCATTATCAATAATATGGTTTACAGACTTTAATTCCTTTTTAAGATTTTGTTGTTTACAGAAGTTTAACGCTCTATCTTTTACAAAGTTTACATCATTTTCATCATTTTTGATTTGTTCCAAAGTATCAATATGAATACGATTGCTATCCTTATTTCCACTTTCTGAAATAATTTTTTGAATAACAGTTTCATAATTTGGTATCTTACCATATGATGAATATAATTCTTTAACATTTTCGATAATATATCTAAATGAGTTGTTATCAAAAAACTTTGTTTCCAAAACTTCGATGATAGTTTCACCATATTTTCTGTCTTCAATAATCGCTTTTAACAACGATTGTTGAAAAGAAAAACCAAGGTATCCAAAATTTCTTTCTTCCATAATATTTTTAAAAAGTTTATTAAAGTTGGTAATTTAAATAAGTTGTTTCCAATTCTTCAGATGATAATATGTCAGTTAGGTTACCCAACATTCTCTTTAGTTTCGGACGAATATCAACAGTATATCTCACCTTTGGGTGAAAATAATGCGCCGGAAATACTCTTTCTATAAATACATCTTCACCCAACTTTAGTTGTAGTAAAAACTGTTCTTTATCTTTATCAGAATTTTCTTCCACATAATCCGAAGACAGGAAAAAATTTTGATTTTCGCATAAATAATCGGAAGTTTTTATTTTCAAATCATCCGAAATTTCCTCACAAATATTTTTAACATATTCATAAAGGTCAACTGAACGGCGTGATTTAGGGTTGTGTTCCATTACGTTAAAAAAGCGTTGGCACACAATGTTTTTTTCTAATGTTAAAATGAACTCAAATTTAGTGATTGATTGCTCGTTACTCATAGTTTTTGATTTTAATAATTCTTTTATTTTTTTCTTTTCTTGTTAATCTTAAGAAAGGATTTAAGAATTTGGCAAATGCATCATCTGATTTTGGTAGGACATTATTAATTCCATCTTCCGTCATTAATTTGATTGCGTTCTTGTATGACCTTCCTTCTGAGTCAAGATTCTCCCCAATTAACTGGTCTATATTTCCCTTAGCATCTTCGGTTAATAACGGTTCATCTAAGTTAACAATTTTATTGTTAATTTCAAAAAACTCATCACCAAACACACCGTGTTTTGTTACACCAGTTAATAAATTGGTTATTAGTTTATTATTTTTATCTTGTTCGAAGATAACATTGCTTTTTTGTATAATGTCATCTAAAGATAGTTTTTTTGTTTGTACTTCAGGGAAGAGAGTAATCAATCGTTTGATACCCATATTTTTAATACCGGAGATATTATCGGATGGGTCGCCGCATAATATCTTTATAATTTTAACATTTTCAATTAAGACATCTTCATGACTATACTTGATAGTATCATTGACACTATAAAGTTTATGATGCGATGGGTTATAAATTTTTGTGTTTTCGGAAACTAATTGAGTTAAGTCTCCATCTGAGGAATAGACTATTTTCTTTTCCTCTGGTGAGTTCTTTGTGTAGTAAGCGATACAATCATCGGTTTCGCAGAATTCGTACTCTCCTTGGCGAACAAATAGCTCCTCAAGGTATTGTTTAACTCTTTCTCTTTGATAATTGTATGAATTTAATTCTTCATCACTACGAAGTCTACTTTTTCTATTTTCTTTATATAGATGATAAACTTTTCTACGTGATGATGAACCTTCATGTCCGTCCCAAAATACAACAATCTTATCTAAGTGATATTCTTCAAAAGACCTTCTAAGGGTATTGAGGAAATGATATATCCCCCCAATATGATTCCCCTTATAAAAGAAGTTTTTACACCCGTAAAATCCGATTGTTAATAAATTGTCACCATCGACAAGTAAAACGGACATTTATTTTAATTTAAAATGTGAAACTATTCTTCGTCTGAATCCGTAGCATCTGCCACATCATCGAATTTGATATCTTTTAAGTCAGATACCTTTTCACCAAACAATGAGCTAATATACTCTAAGTTATCCTTAACATATTGTTCACGTGAAATTTTTTCTTCTGCCGCCTCTTTTGCTCTTAAGAATCCGTGTGGCGTAACCATAATCTTACCATCAGCAAAAGCAATACCATTAACGTGGTTTTTCATTACAGAGATTTTACTTCTCGTAGCCACACTAATAGTTCTTTTGTTTTTTGTGATTGGTATTTTAGTTGTACCGGCATTCTTTTGATTACCAAATAAGAAAACCAATGTTGAGTTCAAATAAATTGCCTCACCACCTTTTGCTTTAATTTTTGGTTGTCCATAGATGTTGTCCGGTAACTCAACCCAAGGTTGGTTAACAATAATCAATGTATTTGTGTGAGGTTTATCAGAACGACGAGAACCTGAAATACGTTGATTGATACCCATACCAATTTTGTCAGCTAAAGCCGCAGCGTTGTGTTGTTTACCACCCTTACCTTCGTATGTCATCTTGCAAGGAATTGAACCCACAGAATCCCAAAGGAATAATAAATCGTAAGGTATAGTACCTTTGTCTTGAGCATCCATCAAATCATTCATAAAGTCTGTGATTTGTTCGATGAAATCAAAATCATTTTTAAAAATGTAAGGACCTGAATATGTCACTTCACCAGTTTCGGCATCCACTTCTTGTTCAATAGGGATACCCATAATCCTTGCGTGTCCAAAATCAAACTTTTGTTCTGTGATAATAAACACAGGTAACATTCCTTTTTTGATACCATCAGCAGCAGCACCTAATAATGCGGTTGTCTTACCTGTATCTGAATGTCCTAACAACATATTGATATGACCAATAGCAGGACCGGGAATACCCGTTGCATCCAAGAAAGCATCTCCCAAATCTAAGAACCTGTCAGCCTTATATGTGGTTTTAGTTGAATATTTGTTAACAACACTCGCAATGCTTGAAAAATCTTGTTTTTTAATTCCCATATGTTTTGTTTTTAAAATGGGGTGGATATTTCACCACCCCGTGATATTAGAATGGTAATTCTTCATCAATATCATCATCCGCTTGTGGGTCCTCAATTACGGGAGCCGAAGCAGGTGCCGATGGAGCTGAAGGTGCTGATGGTTGTTGTCCAACCGTTTCTTCACCTGTTGAGTTAGATACCCACTTATTTGAGTTAGAATCCCAACGTGGTACCTCACCTTTTGCAACCATGTCTAAGTAGTCTTCACCTTTCTTAGAATAAACATCTGACCACATTAACTCATCTTTAGCCCATGTGCTACCGATATTCTCATCGGTGTGTAAAGGTCCTTTATCTTCAGGAATTACTGAATTAATTGTTGTGTACTCTTTACCATTACCTGACTTAGCTAAGGTTAATGATAAGATTAAGTCACGACCTTCAGTAATACTTGTGATATCACCTTTGTTACGGAAGATTGGAATAATCTTATCTAAGATACCATCTCCTTTTGCGTTGTGTTTAAATCTCCAAAACTTAACACCATCATTCTCGTTATCACGGTCGATAACTTTCACAATGTAGAATTTACGAGAACGATATTGACGAGCTAACTCACGGTCAGACTCAACACCTGTCATCATTAATTCATCATGAATCTCGTTTAATGGAGAACGTTTTCCTTCTTGCTTAGGGTCAAATAATTTAACCCACTTTCCATCCACCTGTACTTCGTGGAAGTATACCTCAACAAATGGCGAAGAACCATCTTTTGTAGGTAGAATACGAATACGTTTTTCTTCACCTCTTGAACCTTTCGGTAATACGGTTGTGAAATACTTCTTCATGCGGTCCTCAGAGGACACTCGATTTGCGTTGCCACTTGTGGCGTTTTTGTTTTTTTCGTACTGCGCTAGTACTGCATCAAATGTAGACATAATAATATATGTTTTTAGTTATGGAACAAATATACATAAAAAAAACCGCATTACGAAATACGGTTATTTTATTTATTGAAAAATTTAAAATATTAACAAGGAACTGATGAGTTAATTGTTTGAGTAGAGACAAGTCCCGTAGTAACCAATCCGTTATTTTTATAATATCCTAAAACTGGTATATCCGTTTTTCTTGAGATTAACCATGAAACGTATGACGGTCCCGCAGCACCAAACGCATATGTGAAGTTACGTTCTGTTGTATTTCCACAATTGTAACCGTTTGTTACTACAACAACAACATTGTTATTATAGCCTACTAAAGAACCTGTATTACCTGTTGCATCAGCTAAATCTGTTGCGCTAATACTGTAGTTATATGATTGAAAAGGTTGAAAAGATGGTGTTGGTGTACGTGTTGGTGTAACACTTGGTGTAACACTTGCAGCCAATGGGCTTGAGGTTGGTGTTGGTGTTGGTGTACGTGTTGGTGTAACACTTGGTGTAACACTTGCAGCCAATGGGCTTGAGGTTGGTGTTGGTGTAACTGTCGAAGTTATACTTGCCGTAGGCGTTACTGTTTTAGTTGGTGTAACTGTTGGTGTTGATGTTGATGTCATCGTAGGTGTCGGTGTTGGAGTCGCACTACGTGTTGGAGTAACTGTAGCCGCAGGTGTACCCGTTGGTGTTATTGTTGGTGTTGGAGTACGAGTCGGAGATGTTGTTGGTGTTGGACTTGGTGCAACCGGATTAGGTGCCCAATTAATTAAATAATCCATATTAGTACCCATAAGAGTATTTCTCTTGGTTACTCTATATCCATAACCAATTAAATCGTCCATCATATCATCGTCCATATAGTCGTTTGGTACGTATATGTGATATGAACCTGATGATGTTGCACCGGTTACTAAATTATTAACATATGATAATGTTGTTCTCGTTTGTGTTGACCCCGTAGTGGCCGCTGACCCTGATATCATTTTATTTTATCTTTTTTCTTATTTGTTTAATGTAAGTAAATATTTTAATTTTTGGAATAACCCAAGCATCTCGTCTCGTAAATTCAAAAGATTAGTATCTTTTTCATCAATACTCTCAGTCCATTGAACAAAAGATTGACATACGGTTTCTAACATCTCTTCGGGCTTTACATCTCCGATATTTACTAATTCAATTGTATTTGTTTCATCGTCTAACTGAAATCTACCATATTGACCCATTGCTTGTTCAACAAATTCGTCCATCAAATCTTCAAGTGCATCTCTTGTATCTGCAAAAGCATTATGTCTTGAAAAACCTTTAGTTTGCCAATGAAATATTTTTAATTGAGTATGTAATCCTATTAGGAAATTTACATTAGAATTTAAATTCATTTTCATTTTCTTCTTCTCCTGTGTCGTTAAACGTATCTCTTAATGTTTCCGGTGTAAAATCATTTACATCGTCTTTAGTTAAAACGTACTCGTTCTTACCACTTGCTCTCATTTCTTCTTGTTTTTGTGAGAAGAAATCAGTTGGCTTTTGATTAAATGGATATGAATCTAATGAACGCATTTCCAATTTTTCTTGTGGAGTTTCAGGTTTCATTTGTTTTACTTCAACACCTAATTGCTCAATTTTTTGAACTAACGTATCCATTTCAGATAATTTAGAAGCTAAATCATCAAGTTTGGTAAATACATCATCCATCTTACTGATAACTGTTGAGTTATCATTTTGTGAACCTTCAATATCTTTTTTAAGACTCTTAGTCATATTAACTAAGTCTGTTATATCAATTTCTTCAGTATCACCCATTGCAGGCGCTGCTGCTGCATCCATAGGTACCGGTGCCGCACCTGCATCCATTGGTGGCATTTCAGCTCCCGCCGCATCTGCCGGTGCTGCCGCTGCATCTAATGCGGGGTCTGCCGGTAACGGTGGAAGTGGGGCTTCTTGCTCCATAATCATTTTCTTAGCGTATTTGTTAATCGCATTATAACGATTCAGTTCTTCTTGTAGTTTGTTTTCTAACATGGCTTAATCTTGTAATAATTGTCTACCGTCATTGGTAATATATTTTTTATTTATTCTTTCGACTATTCCGTCTTTTTCTCTGATTGTGTAACATTCTCCTGTTACCATATCACACTCTTCTCTTTCCATACTATCATTAGAAACGCTTCTAACTTGTTTTGGGGTTAAGAATTGGTCCATTGCGTTGTTAATTCTTGAATTATTCATAACATTTTTATTATAAATATCTGTAATTAGTTAATATTCATTATTCCATTTGAAAATAAACAACATCGCCGTCACTAATACCTAATTTTCTTGCCAATTCGTTAGATAATGCTACACCATATCCTGTAACATTAGGTCCCACATTAATTGGTCCTTTTACATCCTCAGCCGTAATTATAGGAACGCCGGTTAATGGTGTAATTGTAACCTTCTTTTCCATTTTTTTGGGATTGAAGAATGTAACTGTTGATGATAATATATGATTACCTGGTGAGTTATATTGAACATTGGGTAAATCAAATCTTAATGAATAAAAATCCGATTTTGCTGCAAATTTTTGCACTTCTGCCCAAACTATCGCATTACCGGTTACACCTGTTACCACAACATCTTTGGTGTAACTAAAAATATTCATTTTAATATCGGGGTCGATTTCATAATTTGAGCTACCCATTTTCACCGCTATTGCTCTAAAGTATTCAACACCATTAAATGTTACTTTTTGAATATACTTCTCACCATTATAACCATTGTATCTAACGCCAAACTCATTCATACCCGCCTCATTAACAATTTTTTCACCGTTGATAATGTTTTTTGAATCACCAGTGTCAATTGTTAAATTACCTTGAGGTGTGTTAATTGTAGTTTCATTTGCTTTTGGACCGGCAATCATACTATCTGATTGATTTTGTCTTGCTTGTGCTTTAGCTGTAATTTTATCAAACAGCGCACGATAACTTGCCATAAACGAATCTTTTGGATTTGGTAGGGATGCATATGGTATTCTTGTACCTTTAAATGATGTGGTGATTGAATTATTTTTAATGTTATGTGTCACCTCAGTAATCCAATATGAACCTCTGAACATCGGTACATTTTTTAAAAAGAAATACATAGTAGGCTGAATCATCACATTACCCATACAGGTAACATCACATGTATATGATTGTGTTCTATATATGTCAAATAAACCTGTGTCGACTTGTTGTACACCTGCACCATTTTCAGAACGACCTAAATTTTCAAGTACCGCAAATGATTCTGTGGTATTTTTTACTGATGATTGGTCTAATCCCACACTTTTAAAAATATTTTGATTTTGGTCGCCAACACTTACTTCAAAAGCAACTACCTTATTTGATTTAGTCATGTCACCACTACTAAACACACCGGGTATTGTTACAATTAATGGATTGTTATTTGCATCACCAATATCGAAACTATCATTACGGAATAAGTTCTTATCACTTATATCTTTCATATCAAGGTGTTTAGATGTTGGACCTGAGTATTGTACCACCATTTTTGGTGACGACTCTTCAAAGTCAACATCTAAGAATGTTCCAAATAAATTGTTGGCCATCTTTTTAGATGCATTAACTTTACCTTTACTTTGATAATTGGCACCATAGAAATTAATATACGCCGGCATTGCTCTCATATCAAAACCGGTGTCTTGAATTAACATTGAGATTACACCGTATAGATTTTGTTTACTATTGTTTATATCTTCTAACGCCAATAGTTTATCTAATGTAAGATATGCAACGTTTCCAATGTATTTGTTTGCTTTATCTAAGAACATAAATTCTTCAATAAGTAATCTTTGACCTAACGAATTACCTGCAACCCATTTATCATTAAACGATTTGAAGAAGTTATATAATTCAAGTTTTAAGGTTGTTTCATTATATCCCCTATCATATGTTAATGTTTGCGTTAGTGTTTTAGGTTTTAACGTTCCAAGCTTTGATGTTAATGTTGTTAAGAATAAGCTGTGTCTTAATACCGAACCGTTCGTACCTAAGAAAACATTATCTCTTATATATTTTTGGAATGCTGATTTTGTCTGTTGACCGCCCGATTTAACATAACCGGCAAAAATATAAATTAATGGTCTAAACAATAATATATTATCTTCGCTTAATTCAATATTGTTAACAACAAAAAAGTCTTTATAATATGTAGTTGCATACCACGTATCGCTTTCAATCTCATATATTTCAGGTTCGTTACCAACATATAATTTTAATAAGTTTTGATTTTCGGTAGTATATTGGGTTTCATCATATGGATTAACCTCAAACCTCATATTACCATCTAATTCGCTCAATCCCGCCCAAGTATATGCGTCAATCTCTTTTGGATTACCAAGTGTAATTTTTAAAAGATTATTATCACTTATTATTTCTTCGGTTATTGTCTTTAACTTAGCGTTTTGTTTTGTCTTTAGTGATTTTATTAAATCGTCTACAATTGTAAAATTTGCACCATCGGCATCAATAGTTGTCATTTCTTTTAATAGTGAAATGAAATTATCGTGTTTAATGTTACTATAAACTTTAAGCGGGATTTGTTCGCCACTTTTATCACTCGCAAAATCTAAAAATAACTTCTCAAACTCATCTAATATACTTGGACTAAATGTTGATATTAAATCATAAATTTGTCTAAAGTTTACATTAATGGAATATTGATTGTCTAAATTTCTATTTGTGGTATCATCTGATAAATTATATTCATCGTGACTTGGGAATGATAATGAATCATAATTATCATTTAATTTTGTGTCCTCCCATATAATGCGGAAGTTACTTTGTCTTGCGGATTGTACAGTATTATTATTAAGGTTGGTCGCTGTATTATATCCATCTGAAGGTAATAATGTAAAAATATTATCAGTTGATTTTATGTTTTTATTACTAACAAACGCGGTCCAATATCTAAAATTGTTAACCACCTTTGACTTATAATATAAAGAGCCTGTTGTTGTTCCTGTAGTGAAACCGGTAACCGTACCATTAAATGTTGCGTATCCATTTATAATCTGATTATATACAGATTGATAGTGAGGATGGAATCCGCAGTCAAGTGTTCCATTATAGTTTATATTTTTATTTGAAAAAGTATTATAATCGTATGTTGGATATGTTGTATTTGAAGAATTTCTATCATAAAATTCCAATCCGTTGATTGGTGTTGTAATATCACCAACCAAGAAACCGTCAAGAATATCAACATTATCTATAAGTTTCTTTTTATATCTATGATATATTGAACCCCACTTTAAAACCAAGTGATATGGGATATGATGTGTTGCGCCAATTTCTTTTAATGTTGCGGCAACCAATGGATGACCTGAACCTGCACTCCACTTACTTGATAAATCAGTAAATGGTAATGAGTTTAACAAAAGATACGCAGAACCTACATATTTTCCATAGGAACCATTAGCTCTAAAATCTTTAAAAAGTTGTTGATGAAAATATGATGTGTTTAATATGTTCTCACTTGTATTCTTAATTTTCATTTTTTGTGAGAAAATGTTTTCACGCCAAGAACCGTCAAGGTTATCTTTTATCCAAAACGCAGCACCTTTAGGGTATGAAACAACCAAACCTTCAGTTGTATTAACACTTAATATATTATCAAATTTAAAATTGTCAGTTGTTAATTCTGGTTGATTAATGTATGAAAGATATCTATCCGAATTGTACGGGTATATTTTCAAACGATAATCTTCAAGCTTGTAATTAAGGACGTTGTCAGCTAATTTTGTAAACTTAGTATCAGTGTCAGCATTTTCCGTAGAACCGCTATATTGCTCAATGTTAAATGGTGCTATTAAAAAATCATCAATATATTGTGTTGTTGGTAATGCGTCTTGATAGTATGGATATCTTTCAAATGGTGACGTTGATTTAAGTTTGTCTCTTAACTTATCTTGGTCCGTAATTTCTTTTATGACATTAACAACATCAATGTCTTCCTCAAGTACGTTTTGTAAAATTTCAAATTCAATATTTGCCAATTCTTTAATTGACTCGTTATTAAATGAATCAACTAATGTAATATATTTTGAACGTTCCCATATCTCATATACAAGAGATGTAACATCTTTTGATAAATATGGTTGGTAATTCATCCATTGGAATAACGAAGATATTTTTGGCGTCTCAACATTTTTTTCATCATTAGAGAAAACATAACTAACATTATTTACACCACCTTCTTTTTCGGCTAATGTATCTAATTTTTTACTACCAACGGCGTAATAGTTTTCAACAAAATCAATCTCAGGCCACAATCTTGGGTCGTTAGATTTTAATTTCTTTTCCAAATCTGGGTCACGAGGATATGCTAATACATTTTGTTGTGATGCTGATTGTTTTTTAATTTCAGGCCACGGATAAATTGAGCTACCGATTGATTCGCTACTTAACTTTTCAATGCTTTTTAATCTTTCTTTACCAACACTAAACGCTTTTCTATGTGTATCCTTCATTAAACGAATATACACCTCAGCGTTTGCCATGATAACTGCAAATATATTTTGAATTGTTGGTTCAAATCCAATACCTTTATCTTTATCACGAATAATCTTATTCATCTCTTCTTCAACCTTTTTAATCACCTTTTCGCGTTGTAGAACAAATGAATTACTTATCTCGTAAATGTCTTTTAAAATTTTATTTGTGGCAACACCGTATGTACCATTTAATTTTGTGTAGTATTGTTTAATACCTTTAATTTTTGTTTTAAGACTTAACTGTAACGCTTTTATGTCAAAATTTGCAGTTTGGTCTTGTCTTATTGTATCAACAAATAATTTTGAACTTTCTAATCTTTTAATATTCTCTAAAATAATATATTCTAATGTACCGGATAGTTTTTTATCGGCTTTTTCCACATTATCTAACTTCGAATTTTCACTTGGTGCTAATTTAAAATAATCAACATCCCCTATAGTTGTAAAGTCATTACTTAAATGAACCAATGCCCATGATTTTATTTGGTCCTCAAATGATGCAATACTGGTTTCAAATTCTTTAATACCTGAAAGTATTCTAAAATCAACTTTTTGGTCAAATATCTCTCTTTCTAATATTTTATCTAATGAAGACGCAATAGTTATAATCTCCCTAAGTGTTCTTGGTCTAACATTAAAGTCTTTTGGTAAATATCCTTTTTGAATGTATTCATCATAGACCGCCTTTAATAAAACAAACCCTCTTGATGTTTTACTAATTTTTTTTTCTATCCTATTTGTTTTTGGATTAAATTTACCTTTCTTATCTGTTTCCGATAAGAACATATACGGAGCATTTAAAATACCTAATAACGGTATGTCATTTAAAAATGCGTATGTTGAACCAAGAAATGTTGTTGAAATTTCAAAGTTACCGTTTTCGCTAAATTTTGACGTGAACTTGGTCATGTGTAATCTATAACGAATTGCCTTACCATAAAAACCTTTAACGGTTAAATAGAATATTGGCCATGGTAAATGAAAAAATGCTTTATATGGTGAATTCTCCGGTGATTCAAATAGTGTTTTACCTCTAACATCAACGAAGTTAATGTTAATTTGAGGAATAAACCCACCTCCTTTTATGTTGATGTTAATACTTTCGATACCAAAGCTTTGTGCCGTATCATCGCTAGGTTTTTTAGCACCAAAAGCACCGACCAATGCTTGACTTAAAGCATCATTACCCGGCGGACTTTGTGTAAAAGCATCAGTCCACTTTGAATCGTAATCATCACCACCATTCTTTTTCATGAAGTTAAGTGTACCTTCGGCAATCGACACCATTGTATTCTTCTCGTCATTTGAAATTAAGGTGGTTCTTGGAACCAAATCAGCTTCCAAGTTTACGTAAATAACTAAATTCTCTTGTTTAACTCCTCTTGGTTCAATTTGTCCATCAACGACAACACTATTAGGGTCGACATAAATTAAATTATTTTGGTCTACCTTAACTAATATATTCTCACTTTCATTGATTTTACTGTTCGCCATAATATAATTGATACAATTCTATACCTCTTTTATAATCTTGTAGAGATGTTGTTAAAGGAAATGGGATTCTAATATACGCATTGTCCGGTATTTCAAATTCAAGACTACTTAAAGTTGGGTTTGCTTGCAATATCAACCAACCATACAACGGTGAATTGTAAAATTCTTGTGAAATTTTATCTAATCTGTCTTTTCCTTTTTTGTATTGGTGATATTTGTCGGTACCTTTTATTGGCATTTCAATACCCGGTATAACTCTAAACTCACCGTCAACTAAAAAATCCTGATACCTGTTGTAATATTGTCTGCTCATTTCTTATAATAGTTTAAGGTGTCACCTATTTTATTTTGTATGCTCATTACTTTTGTTAGTGCAGCTACAAATTCGGGGTCAGTTGTTTCTGTTGGTGTGCCGAATTCATAATTTACCTTTTTATTAACATCGTAGACCGGTAACTTACCATATTTAAATTTCACTGGTTTTGGTATTTCAATAAAATCTTTAAGATTATTATCAATTTTAGTTGTTATTTTTTCTGTAAAATTCTTAGTGTCTTTTTTATATAAGTCGACAATATTCTTTTTCTCCTCTTGTAAAAATATAGATAATAATTCTTTTAATGTAGCCGTATCTATAGTTATTGAATTAAAATCTATAGAATTATCAATTTTACTTGTCAATTTAGAATGATTATCTTCTATAAATTCAATAACAGGTTTGTACTCTTTATAGAACGCTTCATTAGTGAAACCACTAAATGGCAACTGTGTGGTTGTTTTACCTTCGATTTTTCCATCACTTTCAAATTCTGTGATAAAATTTAATCTATCTAATGTTGATGTTAACGATTGTCTAATTTTTTCTAAATCGTTAATTGATTTTTTATCCATCATACCATTAATGTGACCTTCAACAAATTTTATCAGATAAGGTTCAAGTAATTTTTCTGAATTAGAATGAAGTGCTGACGGTATTGCGCCATCTAAATTTAATAGTTCAGTTAAATTATTGTTCGCTTTAATAGCCGAAACTATTGCCACTTTAAAGCCTCTTGTATAATATGACAAATCATTTGATGGAGTATATTCCCCTAACAAATTAATATTATATGTTCCGTTATCGGTTACACCGGTGTATGTGTTTGTTTTTCTATATGTGTTTGAAAAGAATAAACTTGTAGTCTTTTCACCATAAATTTTGTTCAATTCATTATATGTCTTATCATATAAATCAAAGTATACTTTAGTTTCTTCATACAATGGATATATCAAAGATGGATTGTAAGACATTCTATCTGATATGTTACCAATATACTTACCTTCAACCTTTTTCTTAGCACCTGCAGAATCTGCGTTACTTTTAGGTACTTTATTTGTGCGTTGGTTTAAGGATGTTATAAATTCTTTAGTAAAGTCTTCAGAACTTTTACCATTAATTTTTGAAGTTATGGTTGACCTCTCGTCGTACATTTCGGTATTAGCATAGAAATTAGAACTTAAAGCATTTTGTAAACGCTCAACAGGTTTATCTAATCCTTGTCCACCAATAAATGCAATCTGTAATGATACATTCGCAATCATTGGTTGAACACCAATACCTTCAGGGTTTAAATCCCATACGTTTTCGTCGAATGTTATATTAACATCTCTAACAATGACTTTTGAGTGATAAAAATCACCAACTCTCAAAACGCAGATTGGTGGCGGTCCAAATGATGTATTTCTTGCACCAATATCAAGACTATCTGAAATACCCTTAACAGGAATAGTGTCGCCCGGTCTTACACATTGTAATAAGAATGTTAATCTACTATTCAATCCTTCAGGTGTCATTGAATGAAACGCAGGATGGAAATACTTAATTTTCTCACTTAACGATTTAAACGCCAATGGTGAATCATCTTCCAATTTCTTAAAGTAGTAACACTCAGACAACATCTTCATGATGATTCTTTGCATCACATTGATGTTTGGTTTCTTTGGTGCCGTACCCGGAATTGTTTCATCATACTCTTCCACCGTATCTATTACCGTTGTAATTGGTTCGGGTTCTTTTTCTTCTTGTTTTTGCGGTATCGGTGTGTATTCAAGTTTTGCTGTTGACTGTCTACAGAAAAACGCAATAGGCGCAGTAATCTTTAAGCCCTTTGGTGTGGTTAATTTCTGATGACAATCTAATTTATCTTGACTACCAGTCGGATTGGGTATTTTAACATTCTCACCATTTGTGGTGAATTCAATATTTAACTTACCTTCCTTACTAAAACCTAATTCTTTAAATGTTATTTCAATTTTTTGTAATGTGCCGCTTTGAATATCTGCTTTAAACTTTTCTGTTTTAGGCCATTTTTTTCCAAGAATGTCATTACTTGAACCGCCCATTAATACATTAAGAAAGTGATTTAAAATACTATAACCTCTTCTTACACCCAAATAAAAGTTATAATTGTCATCCGCCACTTCAGATGTTGAAGTTACAATTGTGTATTTTACTTCAGCAACTTCGCCGCTTTCTATTTTGGTTTTTAATTCACTTGCTTTAGTATTTAATTCGGCAAATGAAGTTTCCATGGTGGTAAAACCATTGTTTGTTGAACCGGTTTGAGAATTAATTGAATCTGTTATTTTATTTGTTAACGTAGTTCCTGTTAATCCCTTTAATGGATATGGTGAACCAAAAATGACTTTTCTATCATTTTCACCGGTTTTACCACTATATGATGTGCTATATAAAATTTCTTCTAAATCTTTTTTTAGTGATTTTAAATGGTCCACTTTTTGATTAACATACATTGTGTATATGTCACCATATGACTGATTTGATACAACTAAACCATCTGTCTTTTTAGGGTAATCATTTGGGAAATATAACTTAGCATTAAAGTTAACAGGTTCCGCATTTTTTGCAGGTGGTAATGGTACCACAGGTTCACCCGGTATTGTAACGGGTTTTGATTTGTATCTAAACTTTTTAATTGTTGTAGGGTCAGGACTATTACCTGCGTTAAGATATAGTTGAATTAATATCGCATCTTCAGTATCTATTGTCACATATGTTTTTAATAAGTCATATAAATCCAAATCCTTACAACCTGCAAAGAATGCATTAATAAAGTTGTCAGCCTCAGCTTCAGTCATATTTTTAAATAAGTCCTGAGACATTAAGTTCATAATACTTGGGTGGTCAACAATTACTTTGAATGATACCTGTCCTGTTCTTGATGTATTTTGATATGTATATATTGGTTCTGGTCTACCCATAAAGGTATTCTCTTCCCATCTTGCGTTATTTTGTTCAGATACTTTTAAGTCGTATGGTGGAAACCACATTACACGACCACCGTTTGGTCCTCTCTCACACGCAGGTAAATCCGATACTCTAAATCCATCCATATTAGATGTTTTCCAAGCTAAGTTTTCTAATGAAAACATATATTTTTGTGCGTAATAACCCCCGCCGTATGGAAATCCATCAACAATATTTGTTGAGCCATCAAATGAACGTTTACCATTTGACATTGGTGCGATGTTTAAATTCCAAACTCTACTTTTACCACCTAACACACTTGAATCAAACTTTCTAATATTAGACGTTTTTTTCATTGTATCAGAATAGTTCATATATCCTCTATCTTTTGTCCATACTCTACAGTATTCCACACCCGCTTCATCGCTTGAATACTTTTCAGTATATTTTATAGCGGAACCTCTTGATATTTTTACATCACCTTCAGTGAATACTCTACTTGTTTGGTCGATTACATTTGCAACGTGTGAACGAGCCGCACCCGCATCTGATGGTAACGAATTTAAAATTCTTTGGGTTTCACCTAATATGGAATCTTCTCTAAAACCGTATTTTGTTGATAAACTATCTTCAAATCTTGATTGTTCTTGACTTGTATATTCAGCATTGTTTGCACCTAATCTACTTTTTGAGTTTCTACTATACCAAGTTAATTCACCACCGATGTTGCCACCTTCTGTGATGTTTCTTGATTTATGAAATATTTCAGCGGAAACACTGTCAAACATTAATGATAGATAGTAACTACTTCTTACGGGTCTATCATTAAAATCACCCATCGCATATTTTACATCTTCACCCCTGTCGTCTCCAATATATGCCATACCTCTTGGCGCTTCAATACCTAATGCATTTTTAACACCCATTGCAATATTGTCAATAAAATTAAAAATTTTTGACGAATTTTGTGAACGTGCTGTTGTTGTATAGTTTGGTGCGTATTTTGAAAACGCTAAATTATTGAACAATGATTGTTTTGGACCTTGACCCATATACTCAATAAGAAGGTCGGAAGGTTTTCTTGTTTCTAAAGGTCTTCTTTGTATACCAACTAATGAGCCTAATGCACCGGTAACATCTTGTAATAATCTACCAACTTCGGTTGAGGCTTCAGGTCTTGTATTTACTTGTCCCCTTAATGGGTTTGTTAAATAATCACCCGGTATTTCAGTAAATGGAAGTGTTACACCCGCAACACTCTGTAAAAAGTCAAACGCTTTTCCGGGTAATGTTTTGGCAACTGTGATACTATTGTTAAACTCAACTAACGGTTCTCTACCTGTTAATAAGTTTAATGCTGTTGTGTTGTTTCCGTTTAATGCGTCTAATAATCTTATTTTACCATTTACGGTTTTTTCTATATTACGTGTTAATCTTGAATAGATTGGACCTTCAGGACTATTTTTAATATAAGAAGATGCAAATTGAAATAATTTTGATTCCGAATCATATGCACTTGCATTTAAGATTCCAAACAAATTGTACTTTGGTGGTTCTATATTGAAATAAGGATATAGTCTTAGTGGTAAACCTGTTTTGTCTAAAATATTTGTATTTAAAACTCTATCTAAACCTTCGTAACCATCTACTGGTCGGTATAGATTAATATTGGATGTTCTATTTAAAGTATCCTCTCGGTTCATTACGTCATTTACAACAACGTCACCCGGATTTGTATTTGATAAGCTACTTAATTTATTATATCCATAGGTAGAATTGGTAAAGGTCTGTGGACCATTTGGTTGATTCAATGTCTTTCCAATGATAAAATCTCTAAAATTTTTGGTTGAGTCGAAATCTAAGTAACTTGGCATTTATTTATGTTTTATAATAAATAGATGAATATTATTTTCCTTTTTTATTTGCTATTGATAAAACATCATATCCTTTAGTGTTTTTGAACTCAAAACCAAATGCAGCGTCTTTTTTAGCTAACTCACTAAGATAACCTGCGGGAACATCTGATGTGAAATGAACCGTTTGTTTAATTTCTTGTGGTTGTTGCTGTTGTGTTGCTGATGTTGGTTGTCCTGTACTAAATGCTTTTTGTGTATTAGTTGAAACTGCATTTGCGGTATTCTTCCAACTTTGTAAATCGGTCCACTTTAAATCTTTAACTGCACCCACAACATTGGCACCTGCTTTTTCTGCAGCTTGTCTGTCAACTTTCATATCGCCAGAAACCTTTGCGAGTGTATCTTTTAACTCTTGAACCTCTTTACCTACCGCAGCTTTACCGGCACCTCTTACAAAACTTGCCGCTTGTACTTTAGCCCAAGCTGCCATAACTTCAATATCTCTTGACATTTTCTGAGCTTCTGTAAGTTGTTTTTCAGCCATTTCCGCAGGACTCATTTTTTCAAATGCTTCTTTATTTGCTAATAATACTTTCTTTTGGTCTTCGGTTAATTTAGATAATGTGATTTCACTTTGTTTTCCTAATTTGTCTTGTAAACTTTCAGGTACTACAATTTTCATTTCACCATCTTGCATTCTACTTAAATTAGTAAGGAATTCTTTATCCTTATCCTCCATTTTTAAACCGGTTGACATCAACGCTGTTGAGGCTGCCATTCTTTCTTGTGCAGCAATTGCGGTTTTTGTGAGGTCACCCATTGATATACCTAAAGCGCCGGCCATTTCACGAGCTCTTCTTAAATTAATACCGGTAATTTCAAACTTTCCTTGTTGTTGATTATACGATGCTAATCCTTTTGCGGCACCAATTAATGAATCTTGTAAACCTTCAACATTATTTGTGGCATCATACATCATTTTAATCGGGTCGCCAAAGTCACCAATAGCTCCACCTAAAACTTGTAAATTTGCCGCCAAATCAATTGCACCCTCCGGATTTAAAACTTTTTCTGCAATGGTTGCAACGTTTTCCATACTAACTTTAAATTCAACAGATTTTTGAACCATTCTTTCTAAACCTGCTACACCGTTCTTAAACCCAAATTCATTTAATTTACCAATACTTTCTTTCATTCCATCGGAAATTTTTCTTGCGTTTAATCCCAATGATATTGACCTAACCGCAGCATCACCTATTGCTTTGGTAGTTTCTTTAGCACCAATACCAACTTTTTCGTAATCACCAATAGCGCTAGACATTTCGGTTAAACTCATACCTAACGCTGCGGCTGTTTTGGACGCTTCAACAATTGTAGTTTTATTAATTAATGCGAATTTTCCTGATTGTTCTGTTAAGCCAATATAAAAATCACCAATTTCAGATAATGAAAACCCATATTTTTTTGCCTCCACAGATGCAGCTATCATCGAATCTCTTAGTCCTTCCGACAACTGCCCACTAATACCTGTTTTAGTATTAACTTCCGACAATAATACAGATTCATCTTTTAATTGAGATAATGTGGCTTTCATTAAGGCTTCAGGAATCGCCGCACCGGCCATTAAGCCTTTATCACCAATTGCTCTTGCAACTTCTAATAGCGAACTATCCTCAGATTTACCCATTTGAGATTCTAATATTTCGCTTGTTGCTAAACCAGCAATTTTTACTGCACTATTGGCAACCCCAAAAACGGATTTTACACCATCACTAATAAAGGTCAAACCTTTTTCAAGCATTCCACCCTCACCTGCACTTGCGGTACTTCCACCACTTAAACCACCACTACCCGAACCCCCACCTGTAAAATTAGTACTACCGCCACCGCCACCTTTGAATTTGCTTGAATTTGAAATTCTTTGAGCAATATTCATCCTTTCATCATTTGTCAATTTGCCGTTTGTTAGCATATCGACTTGATTCATCGCGTCTATTGGTGTTTTGCTACTTCTAATGATTTTATCTAAATCGAAATTTGCCATACATATAAATAGAGGTGTTAATTATTTTCCGATTCTAATTCGATAATATAATTGACATAATATCTTCTGATATATATTGGCATAGAAAGAATATCACCATAGGTGAATCCTTTTTTTACTAAAAATAAAATTTCGTCTAATTGATTTTTCCTATATTCCGTAGAAAGGGCGAAAAAATTCTACCCCGAATCCAATTTCAACTTGGATTGTGTCTCCTGACGGGGTCGTAATTGTTTGGGTTAAATCCAACCCCGGTTTATTTGTCATAACAAATTTTCTAAACTCTTGAGAGTCTTTAATTGGTAAGTTTTCAACAAAATTATGAATATTCATAATGTCTTTATTACCCGCAACCGATTTAATCATAAATTCAAGTTGTTTGGTGATTACCGGTGCAACACCAATTCCATTCCAATTTTTTTCAAGGTCATCAAGTTCTTTTAGTTGTTTTACAGTTAAAAAACTAAATGTAATATCAACTTGACTTTTATTCATAAAAAATGAATACTCACCATTTGAATCTTCTTGTAGATTAAATTCTTTAACCTTAAGTGTTGATAAATCAACATCGACTGTAAATGATTGGCTTGTTTTTGGGTCAGTTGTTACAATAGAATATTCTGTACCAAATGCTGTGTTTCTTAAAAATATTAAAATTGCTTGCTTATCTTCTTCAACTAATTCATCAATTGATATGTCTCTATCTAATATTTTTCTTTTAAGAAGTTCGTTAGTCATTGTACCGGAAACTAACAATGAATTTGATGATAAGATATTTTCATCAGCGGCAGTTAAAAAAGAAACTTTGACTGATTTCTTCTTATTTTTGTAGTAAATTCCTCTACTTGGTAATTCAACTACATCATATGCGATTGTTGGGTCTATTCTATATTCTTCCATAAACTGTAATATAGACGATTAATAGTAAAAAGTAAAGTTTTATATATAATAAAACCGGAAACCATTAGACAGATTTACTAAATTGGTTTCCGGTTTAAATAAATTTTTAAAATATTAGTATACTTGGATACATCTATCCATTCTCAATCCACATGTAACAGTAGCGATAGCATCAGTATTATAATCCAATGCACCGAAATCTAAACTTGTTAAGAATGTTCCTTGGATAATCCATTTTTCCACAACAACACCTGTTGGGTCTAACATTTCTAATTCAATATCTTTCTTATAACCAGCAGCGTATCCCATACGACCGGTAACTGATTCTGCGTGTAAACGGAACCATTCCATCAAAGCTTGTGAAGCTGAAGGTCCAATTGGGTCCTTAAATGTAACAGTCATTTCATCCCAAGTAAATCTACCGGCAACATATGTTGATGTATTTAAAAAAGGAATTTCAGTTGAAGTAATTTTTGCTGAAGGTCTTTTAGTTGATGTTACATACCATTCGTTAATACCCATTGATGAAGGGAATCGTAGAATGAATCTGTTTTGTCTTTTCGGTTCAAATGGAACCGGCATTTTCATTAGTAAATCTGCCATTTTGTATTTGTTAAATTTTTCTTTATTTTACTCTTATAAATATATAATATTTAAAAAAGTCATTTATTTTCTATTAATTATTTGACTTTGTCGTTTTTTTTGTTTAGTTTTTTACAAACACCCAGTATTACTAGTTCTAGTATAACTTAATTTCTTTTATTTATCTAGAAAATTAATAATATTTAATCATATTAATATAAATACTAGTATTACTAGTTCCAGTTTATACTGGGCAAAAAAAAGGGGATACCGAAGTACCCCCAAATTCCCTTCAATTCATATTAGATATTTTCGAATGATGCTCCTGTTGGAGTAATAACGAATTCTAAATCAATAAACTCAAGTGCTCTAGTTGGTTTGATGTAAATCTTACCTCTTAAAGTGTTAGCATCAATGTCCTCAGGGTCATTAGATACTGTTACTTTGAATTCATTTAATCCTCTTTCTTTCTTAATTGAATCCAAGATAGGATTAACCAATCTCAAGAACTCATTTCTTACTTGTTCGTCATTTTGTTCGAATAGTAATCTAACAGCAACTGCTGAAATTAATTTTCTTGCTCTTAATAATAATCTTCTTACGTTGATTCTATCTAATGCAGATTCTTTAACTTGTAGAGTTTTGTTACCCCAAACGATAGTACCTGTATCAGCAAATGTTGCGATAGGGTTAATTCTATATTTGTACAACTCGTCTCTTTCGTCAAGTGTTAATTTTTTAGTTGCTTTAATTGCATTAACCAAACCTCTTGAATAACCTGCCGGTGCGAACCAAGGATAAGCTACGTTATCTGTCAACGCAATGTTCTTTAATACTTCACCTGTTGGTGGAATATAAAGTTGAGTTGAGTTATCAGTATCTCTTACCTGAATCCATGGCCAATAGGTTGCTGAATAGTTAGAGTCGATTGCCATATTATCTAATGCACCAACAATACCGTCTGCAGTTGACTCATATTCAGGACCTGGAGCGTTAATAACATATAATGAATCTGCTCTATCATTTTCAACCATATCAATAGCATTCGATACTAATGAACCGTGATTAAGCCAATCAATACCCGGTGTAGCAAATAAGTTAATATCAACAGCTTCAGGGTTAGCAAATGTTTCAATACCACGTAAGTAAGCATAATAATCTGAGTTTGGTGAGCCATCTGAAGATACTTTAAACACACCACTATTTTCAGTATTACCACTTGTATAAGTTGATTTTCCTAAAACAAAATTATCTACGTTAGTTCTTGTATCTCTATAGATATCCCAACCATCAAATCCACCATATACCGCAAAAGTAAATTTACGGTAATTGATATTTGTTAATTTATTATTGTCGGTATCAGTTTGACCTTCTAAATCGTATTGTGTTGTTTGAAACTCAAAACCTGAAGGTAATGTGCCACCTGTTATTGTTGCTGCGTTTACTGATAAGTGAAAACCATAAGTTGTGTTATTTGTGGTATTTCCTTTGTATTTTAATAAGTCAGCATCAAAACCAACTTGTGAAGAAACACCTAACATTACTTTTCTAACTTTATCACCACTTGTTGTGTTTGGTGTACCATCAATTGCATAACCGGTAATATCGCCCGCATCGTAGTATTTGGTTTTATATAATACACTACCCAAATCATCTTCACCTGAAACGAAACCTTTAAAACCTGCAGGTATTGCATCTGTAGGATGATTAGTTGCTAATTGAATCATTATATACTTAGAACGTAATTCATATTCACCATCTTGGGTACCAATTTTTCTACCAATAAAACCAGTCGCTTCAGGATTCATTGAACATCTTGAATATTTTTCTAATACAACCATGTTTTCGTCAGTATCACCATAGTCGCGAACTAATAAATCAAATTCTGCGGTATCTAAATCGATGTTAATAATTGAAATTTTAAGTTGGTAGTTTGCATCATCGCCATCTGATATTGTAATAACTTCAAATAAGTCAGCTACTTTTCCACCACGTACTTCAGAAACAACCATTGGTGATATTGGTGTGTCATATTCTCCTAAGAAACTATCAGTTTCAAGATTAGACGCTACTGTCGAAACATTCAAACCTCTTATATATCCTTTTTCAAATGCAGTTTTTAATAATTTAGGATAAACTTCGTGTACATAAAGTGGAAAATCAGATGCCACTTTATCAAAAGGTTTACTACCTAATACTTTTTTAATGTATTTTGAAGATGATGTATCCAAAGAACATGTGTATTCTTTCACACCACTAGTTGCACCCGTTACCGTAATATCAAATTCACCTAATGGATTTAAACTTACATCAAAACCGGTTGCATTTGCAATATCAAAACTTGATGCACTACTCACCTCAAGATTTAATTGTTGATTTACGTTATATGAACCACGAGGTCTTAGTGCCGCAACAACAATATTATCATAGTCACCATTTAATGTACCGTCATATACAAATCTTGTGATATTAAACGTACCTGTAGTGCCACTACTATAAACGAAAAGATATGAATACACATCAGGAGTAGCACCCCCACCGGTTTCAAATAAAACGTTAGTCCATTCTTTTCCGTTATTGTTATTTGCGTTAGATTTACCTGTTAAAGGAGATACCAACTCTTTAGTTGAATTTAATACCGATACGCTTGCATCAGGAACTAAACCCATAACAAACCACTTACCGTGGTCTGCGGCGCTAAAACCACTAAAATTACTTAAAATATATTGAGTAATAGTGGTACCGTCACTTGCAGTTTTACCCGATAATTCACCATAGTATGTGCTATTATCTAAATCATTTAATGTAGACGGGTCCATTGTTTCGCCTGTCTGTGTAACAAAACTAGTTGTATCAGCCGTTATACCACCCAATGTTGTGATTCCTAAAGTGATTCCAGGTTTATATCCAGTTAAACCAAGGACTCTTGTTACGAATAATTGATTTGACTCTTGTAAATAAGATTTAGCTACGTAAGGTAACTCATATTTTGGGTTGCTGTTTCCGTATTTTTCAGGAGACGTTCCACCAAAATAAGTTTTGAATTCGTCGAAATTAGAAATTAAAATTGGTTCAAATGCTGGACCTTTTAAGGTTTCACCAACTAATCCTAATGTTGTTACTCCGACACTTTGCGCTACGAATGTTAAGTCTGTCTCGGATGTGTAAACACCGGGAGAAACGAATACTCTGTTTGAATTTGCCATTTAATGTTTGGTTAAAAATTTTTTTATTAGTTTTATTATAAATATCTTTGTTTTTACCAAAGATTTCGATACTTTTCACATAAAAGATAGATAATTATCTTTTTTTATCTTTATTTATCTTTTATGGAAGAAAACAAATCTAAAAACGTAAAAATCAGTGAAAAACACCATGAGATGTTAAAAACCCATTGTGAAAAAAACGGATTAAAAATTTATAAAGTTTTAGAAAGGTGGATAGAAGACTATTGTAAACCAAAAAAGAAAGATATGTACGGTGATTAAAATAAATAAGTCACACCAATTCTTGAACCCGAATACGGAGTTCCAAGTAATTTAATACCACGTAACCCATCAATATTATAACCCGAACCCTCCTCTTCTTGAAGACCATTAATATCTACAGATACTATACTATTAATTGCGTTATTCAATTGAAATATTAAAGTTGAGCCATTGTATTCAAAATATTCTGTCGCCACCTGTAAAATTTTTCCATAGTTATCAAGAATCACATTATTCCTACCTTTGTAATATGTGATTGTTACGGTGCTACCATCTAATGGCGCCTCTTCAAATGTTACTTTCGATGTGCTTGCAATGTGATAATAATCTGTATTTCTTTCTTGCATCAAACCATTAACCGATACGTTAAATAAAATACCAATTCCTTCACCAACGCTAAATGCAGTTTGCATACCATCTGCGGGTAATGTTATAACGGTTACATCAACTGTATTATTAATATATTTTTTTCTTGGTGCTCCTTCTCTTGCAAATTCATTTAATAAAAAGAATCTACTAATTGCCGGTTTAATTTCAAAGTCATCACTATCAATTAAGAAACCTAACATTGTAAATTTATAATTTTGTACATAATATCTACGACCATCTATTGTATCTAATGGTGTACTATCAGTTACTGTGTCTAAAATTATTGGAATATAATGACCCTTAACTGTGGTATATGCTTGACGGGATGAAAATTTTTGTAAAACTTTTTGATTAAATTTATTTAATTCTCTGAACTTTGTACAAACAATAGTGACTTCAAATGTAATATCAACCGCAACAGGTTGTGGTATTCTATAAATGTCAGCACCAACTTGTGTACCGTCCCATGTTGGTACCGATGCATAGAAGAATGTATCTCTATCAGGAATAGTTCTTTGGGTAACGGGGTTTGTACCGGGTTGAACGTCAGGTTGTCTAACAATTGCAATGAACGGTAATTTAATATTTCTATCCTCATCCACAAATTCCCAACTATTCTCTAACTCCGCCCATCTCTGTATCGTTAATATTTTTGGTATAATTGGTATTTGTTCACCGTCAGAAACGATTTTAAAGTTTTCTTTTATAAAATCCAACATACCCATATCCAAATCATCATGTAATATAGAATCCGGCAAGTATGAATCAGATTTTGTAATTCTATCTAATAATTCTTGTCTTCTAACCGGTGCACTATACGTATCCTTATCTGAATTATAAACGTCTATGTTATTTTTTCTTTTAGGTATTCCCATTTTATACTCCTCTAAATTCACTTTCTTGTGCCGGTGCACACGTTATTGTTCTGTAGAATGGTTTGTAGCCAAACATACTATGTCTTCCGTCTGAAACAACTTTACCATCGTTTGTAACCTGATAGAACCTTAGTCTATCCTCACTTTCAGGATAACCAATGTAATCACCGTATTTTATATCCACACCTAATTCTTGTAAATGCTTTATGTAAACTGATACGGTAATATTACCCGGCTCATTAAATCTTACTAAACCCGCCTTATATGATTTATTGGTTGGTGCGTCTATTTTAACCAACGCATTAAATTCAATAGGTGGAAAATATTTTATTTGGTCTTTACCAACCTCACCATACACATCATCAGTTGTTGTTCTTGTTGTGTCTACACGATACAAAACCAACTTCATATTCAAGTCCCCATGTAGATACTCTGTACCCATTTGTACATTCAAATCAAAGTCATCATTTGATAAGAATTTTGACAGTCTTGTGATAGGTAATTTGTTTTCCATATCCTTATAAATAGTGGATTTTTACGAACTTATTATTTATATTATAAATTATGGAAATAATGATTCCCGAAATAGAAGCAAGAAATATACTTTTAACATATGAAGGGTCTAATAATCAATTATTGGATTGGAAGAAAAAATTTGCGGAACTTAAAAGTTTTAAACTTACAAGACCGCAAGCCGAATATGTACAAAAATATCATACAGTAACTCCAAAGGTTGCAAGAAAATACATTAATATTGTAAGCACATTTGGTGAAAAACTTGCTGACGATAAATTATTACCATCAATACCGGAGAATATATGGTGTGAGAAGTTATTGTGTGAATCAGATAAAGCATATCATATTTGGGGAAAATTATTTGAAAAAGAGCAACTTAGTGCAATGTGGCTACCTAAAGCTGCGATTATGCAAGAAGAAAAAAAGCTAAATCGTGTAATCGATTACTCCAAATACGGTAGTCGTCCACCAATGGAACATCAAAAAATTGCAATCGAAAAACTATTAGCAAATAATAAGTTTATTTTGGCTGACGACATGGGACTTGGTAAAACAACGTCAGCGGTTATTGGCGCTCTTGAGAGTGAAGCAAAAAAGATTTTGATAGTATGTCCTGCCTCATTGAAAATCAATTGGGAGAGGGAGATTAAGAACTATTCAGACAGACGCGTACTAATTGTCGAAGGACGTAAATGGGGTTCGACATTTGACTTTTATATTATAAACTATGATATCATTAAAAACTACCACTCAACAGATAACTCTAAAGATAGCGATGACTATAAGTTATTGGTTAATGCCGGCTTTGACTTGGCAATCGTAGATGAAGCACATTATATCTCAAATGCTACCGCAAATAGAACTCGTCTATTAAATGATGTTCTTGAACAGATTCCAAAGGTGTGGTTACTAACCGGTACACCAATGACATCAAGACCGATTAACTATTACAACCTATTAAAAATTGTTGAGTCACCATTGACATTGAATTGGCAATCGTATGTTCGTCGTTATTGTGCGGGGTATCAATTTAGAGTAGGTCAAAGAAAAGTGTGGAATACAAATGGTGCATCTAATTTAGATGAACTTCGTGAACGTACCAAAAACTTGGTTCTTCGTAGAATGAAGACTGAGATTCTTGATTTACCTGAAAAAATTGTAACACCGGTATTCGTTGAGCTTAATAGTAAGATGTACGATGAGGAGTTAGAAGAATTTGCACGTATTACCAACGATAAAAAGAATGATGAAACAATTACGGTTACGTTAAATCGTTTAATGAAGATTCGGCAATTAATTTCGTATGAAAAAATACCTTACACTTGTGAGTTGATTGATAAATGTTTAGAACAAGGTAAAAAGGTAATCATATTAACGAACTTTACAATGACATTAGATATGTTACATGAGAAATATAAAAAGAACTCAGTAACTCTTGATGGTCGTATGTCTAAAGATAAGAGACAAGAAAATGTTGATAGATTTCAGACGGATGATAAAATAAAAGTGTTTATTGGTAACATTAAAGCTGCAGGTGTTGGCATTACTTTAACTGCGGCAGAAGTTGTTATTATGAATGACTTATCATTTGTACCGGCAGACCATTCCCAAGGTGAGGATAGAGCATATAGATACGGACAAAAAAATAGTGTGTTAGTTTACTATCCCGTATTTGAGAATACCGTAGAAAAAATTATCTACAATATTTTACAGAAGAAAAAAGGTGTAATTGACCAAGTAATGGGTGACGGTGAATATTCCGAGTCTTTTGGTAAAGACTTATTAAAACAACTTATTTAAACAGAAAGTCTTTTAATTCATTTAAAACACCCTTTAATAATTCATTTAAATTTTCATCTTTTGGGTTTCCAATAAAGACTTCAATCTTTTTACCTTGTAAATCAACACTTGCACTATTTTCTCCTTCACCCATTTTATAGGAGAATTCGTAATTGTATCTGCCACCAATTTCAAAAAGTTCTATCAATATCTTGTTCATATCTTAAATATAAAGTATTTATAAGAATAAATCAATTATGGCATCATCAATTATAACATCCGAAGACAAAGAAAAGTTATATACCCAAGTATTTCACTTATTAGGTATGCCTGTTCGTGGTATTGAACTTACTGAAGAACAGATGGACACTTTTTTAGAATTATCTTTATCAGAATACGAGCAATACGTATCCGATTGGTTAATTGAATCACAATGGTCGTCATTAGCAAATCTTAATGTTGATACTGCATCTTTAACACGTGCATTTACAACAAGAAGTATTGATTATGATACGCAATTTACACACGCATATTCTAAAATAGTTGGTTTACAAACCGGTGGTGATAGTGAAATGAAGAAAGACTACTTCGTAGTATCGGGTGGAACACAAACATACATATTACCTGCAGGACGTGAAATTAATGAGTTATTATGGTTTACACGTGCTGAATTAACAGATTCAATCATTGACCCATTCTTAGGTGGTTTCGGTGGTCTCGGAGGTGTTGGTTTTGGTGGTATTGGTGGTTTTGCTCAAGTTGGTTCTGCGGGTTCATACTTTATGATGCCTGCTTATGACCTTTTATTGAGAATGCAAGATAGAAGTATCAAAAACAGAATGATTGGTGGTGATTTAACATACAGAATCACCGCAGGCCCTGAAGGTACTAAAATCGTACACCTATATAATGTACCGGGAGGTAGATTTGATTTTGGCTCAACACAAGCAAATAATTATCAAGTTTGGTATTGGTATTATGATACCAACACTAAGGATAGAGACGAATGTCTTGCAAAGAATAAAGACATCATTAGATTACCATCTGATGTTACCACAGAACTTTTAAAATGGTCTGACTTAAATCAACCGGCACAAAATTGGGTTAGAAAATATTTGATAGCTTATTCTAAAGAAGGTTTAGGTAGAATTTGGGGTAAATTTAGTGGGGACCTTAAAGTACCTGACTCTGAATTAAAATTAGATTATACTTCATTACTTACAGAAGGTAAAGATGAAAAATCTAAATTGGTGGAAGAATTAATGGCAAGACTTGAAAGACTCCGCCCCGATAAATTCCTTGAAAGACAAGGTAACGAGGCGGAGAATCTTAACAAAGCTTTGAAGTATAGAGCATTCCAAACTCCAATTACCTCATTCTAAACTTCAACTGCGTGTAACACTGCGTCAGTATCGGTATTGCCGATAATTTCGTCTTCATTACTTACAGTACTTTCAGCTTGTAAAAGTAGAACCTTTCTATTATGGTCTACCCAATATGGGTCGGCTAATTGTAAGCTATCCTCAACGTACATAAAGAATGGGTCACGACCAACCTTATTCCAAAAGACAACCTCACTATCTGATAATGTCATAACCTCATCAAACTTATCTTGTCCACTTTCTTTTAATGGGAAACCATTAACAAGTTCACATTGTAGTTTGGTAAAGTATTGTCTATCCTTAGGGTCTTCAATAAGAATATCTTCACGAATGTTTGGATTGAATGCAACCAACAATGGTTCTACTCGTTTATTGAAGTTTGTTAGATAACGAGGAACATTATAGTCACCCAATAAATCGGGATTGTTTATAATCTCCTTCTCATCAATCATATAACAATTAACTTCAATAAATCCATCAGGCATTTGAACACCGTGTTTAGCTAAGAATTCTTCTTGTTGCTTCTTTGTCGGCTTTGTTATTTTTTGAACATCACCTGAAGATTTCTTATCACCATTATTAATATAATATATAGTATCACCAAGACCCGCAGGATAATCGCTTGCCATGATTAATTCCATATGAGCTTGTCTTGACATAAAAGAACCCGATTTAGTGGTTTTCTTTACATACTTCTTATATTCTTCAATTGATTGTTTAACACGAGCTTTGTTTGCAATCTTAGACAATGGAATTTCTTTGTTGTAAATCTTCTCCACATAATCATAGTACAACTCAACAAATGATAATCCATCACCATTCAACAAGTATTTTAAACCTTCATCCAAAAACTCCACAACATATTGTTGTAACTTCTTTGACTTAATGGTATTACCTGTTAATTTGATTTTCTCTTTACCTTTCTTAATCAACTTGATAATATAGTTCTTACGAGATACGTTAATACAAGATGGTGCTGTGTAGTCAATATCAAGGCCCATTTCGTTTCTCATAAAAATATCGTTGAACTCCGCCGTGTGAGCTTCAATACCTTTATATTCTTTACCTTCTTTAACGAGTTCGTTTAAACCTTTACCGATATATACCGCATCCGCCGCACTATCTGGTGTTTCAAAGTTCACACCGTCCGTATCCATTACAAGAGGTTTGTAACCTTTTTGCATATAGAACATAATCATCATACGAAGACATTGGCGACCAATACATGTAATTGTCTCACCTGAATCCATTTCACCCCAAGGAAATACGTGTGGTGCGGATAATGAACCAAAGTATGCGTTGATGAAAATCTTGATGGGTAATTGCTTACGGTCATACATCTCCGCCGCAACCGGGTCACTATCTTTCAACTCACCGGCAAGGTGCTTGTACTTAATACGAATGTTACGGAAATACTTCAACATAGATTTCTGCACACCCATAACATCACAAGTAGGAAACACATCATACACCAATTGAATTGATGGATATAATGACGAGTAGTCAAACTTTACAATATTCTTCGCAAACCCCACATTTAATAAACGAGATAATCCACCTGTAAATGGTCTTTTAGTGTCTTTTGCCGGTATTGCTAAATTATTTTCATACGACCACGCTAACATGATAATCTTCCATAATGTTGCAGTACCCATAGTTGCAATTCTTTCATACGTTGTTGGTACAAGCTTTGAAAGTAAGAATGTAGACTGAGAGAATGAGTCATCGACAATCATTGTCTCATAAAGGTCATCGTCAAGATATTGTTCAACAATCTTTCTACCTGTCCATATCTCAAACTTGCCGGGGAATCTTGTAAGTAAATCCTGTGTACCCGGTTCTCCAATCATTTTATAACCACCCGTTTTTGGATTGACATAGTAACTTTCGTTCTCAAGATATATTTCGGAAATCTTATTACCCTGAACATAAACCCGATTAGGTTTTTCTTTCTCCAAATATTTTGTGATATACTTCAACCCCCATGACTTAATCTCAGAATTGATTGCTTGTGCTCTACGAACAGAATGTGCAATATCAATGATATTAAACCCCCAAATTACGTGTTGAACATAATCCTCCATTTCATTGGCAAGCTTCAAAACACCTTTCTTTTCTTTCATTCCCGTACCCGTCAAGATTTTAGTTAAACCTTGAACATCAACACCTAAAATTTCTGCACGTTTTAGGATAAATGGAAAGTCAAAGAATGCGGAGTTATAACCCGCAACGATAGTTGGTTTATATTCTTTAATTAAATTAAAGAATCTTTCAATACATTTCTTTTCACCATCTTCACCAAATGCAGGAATAGTTTCTTGTAGACCATGGTTATCCTTAACTCCAATCAAAATGATTTTACAAGTCTCAGGGTCTAAACCTGTGGTCTCAATATCGAATACAAATCGATACACGTCAGCATAATCCTCAATACCTTTGAATAGTCGTTTTCTTGTTTGAACAAGATACTGCTCTACCGGTGATAAGATAGTAAAACATTTTTTTGTTTCTTCACCCCAAGGGTCAATACCTCCCGTTTTAAAGAAACTAATTAAATCAGTATACGTCTTGATACTTTTAACCAAGAATTTCATACCCGCTTCAAGTCGTTCATCACCGTGCGTATCCAACTTATCAATGATGATGCCGTACTTACCCATCATTTGTTTTTGTTTTTGCTTGGAACCTCCGTAGAAATTAAACTCGGTTAGGTCGCCAACCCATAGGAATGGAACGAATGAATCTGATTTTACAATCTTACCCTTCTCAGGGTCTTGAATAATTTTGGAAATTACGTTTGTGGGGTAGTCATACTCGACACCAACGATGTATTTCTCATCGTCACCCCCGTTCAGGAAGCTCTCGATAACCTCCTGTGAGATTACTTCTTTCATACTTTATTTGTTTAAGTGACACATTAGCTTACGGCACTTCCGTAGTTAGTCTTGATTTACAAATATAGGTATAAAATTATATCTAATCAAATTACGTTAATAAATAGTTTTTCTTTGATTGGCATAATCAATACATTACTATCACTAAATGTGATTGTAATCATACCCTCAAATCTTCCTTTTACCGATGTGTGTTCTGTGGTAAACCTGTGTGTGATATAATATTCGTCCGTTGTGTTGTTGAATTTCTTTGTTCTTGTTGTCACCAAACATGGACTATCCAATATTGAGTACTCATTTGTATTAACGTCAAACATCTCGAATGTGATTGTCGAACCGCTTTCAAGCATATCGTTAAATGATGATTTATCGTTTTTTCCATCATCAATTAGTTTCATTTTTAATATTGGGTCAGTTGCCCCTTGTCTTATAAAGAATTCCATATGTTATAAATAGTTTAAATTATAATACGTATTTTGATTTATTAGTTTTTAACTAATGTTTAATCTTATGTAATCAACCCAAGGTCCATGATTACCATTCCAGTTTCCTAAATCTTGACCGGTTAATTGAACTTCAACCGTGTTTATATTATTAAATGTTGATGGAATCTCGCTTCTATTTAACGTTAATGTTACATCTGTGTAATTTAAAGGAGCAACACTTGAACCTGTTGTTTTTGACGCTATTGTTGTTCCTGCTAAGTTTTTAAATAATAATGTGAAGTTATATGTGTCATTATTATTAGGACCATTTTCCTCACGTTTAATGTTGATTACACCACTAAAAGAATTTGCTGACCCAATAAAACTACTTACATTTACAGATTGAGAAACAGTTCTACTAACATATGTAAAATATAAAACTCCATTTAAAACAGCAACTTGATTTGATGATGTATATGACCATGTACCAAATCCACCTGTTGCCGACCATCCCGTTGTTCCTAAACTAAATTCGGGATTTGTTAATAATTGAGTTGCCACGAATGTTGTTGGTGTAATAGACGGCGTTGGTGTGGTTGTTGGGGTTAAACTACTTGTAACACTTGGTGTTGGAGTCACACTTATAGTTGGCGTAACAGTTGGAGTTAAACTACTTGTAACACTTGGTGTCGGGGTCATACTTCTAGTAGGTGTAACGGTTGGAGTTACTGTACTTGTTGGTGTTACAGATGGTGTTACCGTACTTGTCGGTGTAGTTGTTGGTGTAACACCAGGAATTATTACCGCACTTATGTAAACGGGTTGTCCTACTGTCCAAGTTGTACCTGATTGAATCAAAGTAGCCACGCCGGTGGTTATAATAGTTGGCGGAACACCAACCCCCGTACCAAATACAAATCCACTATTTGGAGATTGATTCCAATTTTGTAATGAGGTTGTATTTCCTGAATAAATTACGGTACTTGAACCCTGTGTCATTGTAACGGTAACCGTTTGACCCGTAAATTGTGAAAAATAACTTGTTCTATCAACACCATCAGTGTCAATAGCATTCCAATATATACCTCTTCCGGTTGTGGCCAACAGACTTGGGTCGGTACTTCCTGTACTACTTGGATTATTATTCATTATGGTATTACCAGTTGTTGGGAAAGTATATGGTAGCACAACAAGATTAAAAGAATAACCCGTAACGGGTATAGGTGATATAGTTGGGGTTGGGGTAATAGTTGAAGTTATAGACGGTGTTGGTGTGACAGTAGAGGTTGATGTAACTGTAGAAGTTGGAGTTACTGTTTGTGTTGGTGTGATACTTGGTGTAACTGACATTGTTGGTGTCACACTATTAGTTGGTGTAATGGATGGTGTATTTGTTGGAGTTACAGTATTTGTAGGTGTTGGAGTTGGTAAGGAGTCGGGTGTCCCGATAACACAAACATTGGTTACACCTTCATAGCCCGTTAATAATGCAAAGAATATATGTAATGGTTGTGTTACAGGGTTTGATGATGTATAAATTAAACTATTATTTTTATAGTATTTAACATTTGTTCCATCATAATCTACCTTCCATATGTCAGTTGATAAAGTAGTCATACCACCAGGAACGGTTGCCTGACCACCATTTTCGTATATTTCTAAAAATCCTGTTTGTACATAAAGTCCATATGTGGTATTTTCATATCTCTCATTGTTAAGAATTGGATTATAAGAAAATCCACCCATAAGATAGTTACCATTTGCTGAAGTTTGATATGTTACAGATACCGGTCCACTATACGTTTCCAAAGAATAAGCGACACTATTCCAACCACCACCAGTTGTATTTGTTGCACTATTGAAGGTTGTCGACGCATTCTCACTTACAAAAGTAAATGAGTCACAAACCTGTGATGATGGTGTGATAGTTGGTGTCGGTGTAGCGGTTGGTGTTTGACTATTAGTAATAGATGGTGTAGGTGTGATAGTATTTGTTGGTGTAATAGATGGCGTTGAAGTTGCTGTTGGTGTTGGTGTTACAGGAATATATTTATTGATATCATTATTATAGTTATTTAAAACTTCAGTTGATGTTAACGCTCTATTATATAGACGAGTTATACCAATCTTTCCATCAAAGTATTGCGGATATTCACCATTATTATAACTACCAATATATAAATTAGTTGTGGTGTTTAATATACTTGATAAACTATGATTCACACTACCAATACTTGTACCATTAACAAATGTTTGGAATGTGTTAGTAGCAATATTAGTAAATACATAAACTATTTGATACCACGTATTAAGTGTTGCAACATGATTTGTGCTATTAACAAATAGAGTTGCACCAGAACCGGTACCCGAACCATATTGTGCATAAAATGTTGAACTTGTTGTCCTAACACTATAACCCACATTTGTAGATACCCCGCCTGCGTTAAATTTACCAAGTACAACATCATTACCTGCCACTGCCTGATTTACCCAAACTTCTACTGTCCAATCACCACTTCCTGGTTCTAATAACGCATTATCTTCAACTGAAATTTGAGATGAAGAACCATTGTATGTAAAGTATGGCGATGTGAAAGAAATGTTACTCATTGTTCCGTTTCTACCATTACCACTTAAATCCGTAATAGTTGTTCCTGTACCTGGATATGAAGATACGTTGGATGGGTCATAGTATAATACCAAATTACTCGTAGTTAATCCGCCCGATGTAACACTTGGTGTTGGAGTTATTGTGGGTGTAACAGTATTTGTTGGTGTTATAGTGTTTGTTGGTGTAACCGTAGGAGTTTCACTTGATGTTGGTGTTATGGTATTTGTTGGTGTAATAGATGGTGTTGAAGTTACTGTCGGGGTTGGTGTTTCACTAACCGTTGGTGTAACAGTATTTGTTGGTGTTATAGTGTTTGTTGGTGTAACCGTAGGAGTTTCACTTGATGTTGGTGTTATGGTATTTGTTGGTGTAATAGATGGTGTTGAAGTTACTGTCGGGGTTGGTGTTTCACTAACCGTTGGTGTAACAGTATTTGTTGGTGT
>Ga0247723_1000136_pt1 | contig 46388 bp, 54 predicted proteins | sample MSEWelMarce5H_FC_FD_189079 | JGI IMG/M metagenome (GOLD analysis project Ga0247723, IMG submission 189079) | Subsurface sediment microbial communities from gas well in West Virginia, United States - MSEEL Well Study Marcellus 5H_FC | ecosystem: Environmental > Terrestrial > Deep subsurface >...
CCCGAAGAAGAGCGAGCGTGCTCTGGTATGCAGGGAAGTCGGCGTCTTCGGGATACATCTTCTGAAGTTCACGGATGAATCCAGTGAACTGATCGAAGAGCGCGTTGAGAAGAACCTTACGAGACGCCATTGTTTCCTATGTATATTAAGTACGGGTAATTCCTCCGAATTCGTTTTTACGCTGCGCCTGAAGTGCTTCAAGACGAGCAGAAACATCTTTGCTCATTCCACCCTTATCTCCCATTGTATTCTGTGATGCAGGTCCAGTTTGTGCAGACCCTGCCATCGTGCCTCCAAGGAATGTATACATGCTATTTCCATCTGATGAAAATGCCGTCGGCGAATTCCAATCCGAATATGCCTCAGAAAGGGCACCTGTCCCCTGAAATCCCCATGCCATAACATCCTGTGGCGGGGGTGCCTGTACTGCCTCCTTTGTGGGAAGTTCATTTCGAGAATTTGTAGGTTTGGCGATGTACCCAAAAATATCCTTTCCAACCACTACATCCTTTGTTTCGGGATGGTAGAGTGTAGGAACCTTCTTCAAGAACGACATAGACTGAATCTGAGCAGGAGTCAGCGATTCAACTGTAACAATCCGGTACAGACCAACTTTGTTAAGTCCTTTCAGTGTTTCGACAATCTGTTTGCTGTGAGGGCATCGTTCGCTTATAAATAGATACGGGTGAGACATATTTATACCCCGCAAGGAAAAAACGGAAGTTAAGGATAACGAGTAGAGTATAAACAACAATGGCGCAGTTTCTTATTTCGTCTTCATCTCGCGATGGATTCCACATGAAGTCGGAATTCAAGGCATTCCCTGTGAACTTTGTAAACGCACTACGACGTATTATGCTTCACGGAGTTCCTACGGTTGTTATTCGAGATGTCCAGATTCTTGAAAACAAGACTCAGATGCCACATGAAATGCTAAAACATCGTATGGAACTCGTTCCTGTCAATGTAAACCCGGATGAAGCAAAGATTATTCGGGATGCACTTGTCGAACTTAAAGTTGCTCCAGATGCAACCAAGGATCGCTTTATCACAACAGATGATTTCACAATTGAATCAGGTCGAGATGGTGTTCTTCTGAAAGATAAAGATCTCAAAACACCGATGCTGTTCATCAAGGTTCGAAAGAATGAGAGTCTGCATATTCGAGGACGACTTACAATTGATGCAGATACTGCTTCTCAGGTATGCACTGCAACACACTCCTTTCACGTAGATGAAGAACTTGCAAAGCAAAAGCGTCAGGAGTTCATTGAAAAGAAGGAAGACGATGTTCGTGTCTTTGATAACTTCTATATTCAGCGCTATTACTCGCGTGATCCGGAAACTGGAGACCCGAACTGGATTGACCTTGACATTGAAAGTGTAGGAGTTCTTTCCTGCAAAGAAATTCTTCGTATGGCAAACGATATCCTTCGCCAACGTGTTGCGAAATGGTTCGAAGAAGCACTTGAAAAAATCGGACGTGAACCTGAACCTAACTCGTACCGGATTACGATGCAATCTGGTGGGTACACTGTTGGAAATCTTGTCCAGAAAGTTATGTATGATAGTGGAATGTGTTCGTTCCAATCGTGCGATATGCCACACCCTCTACGTCAAGAGGTAGTTGTTCGTTTCTACACAGAAGAAGCACCGGAAAAGGTACTCACACGTGTTCGGAGTGATATTCACGAATATTGTGGTATTGTAGAAAAGGGACTATAGTATAATGGCGGACGTCCTCCAATTTGATCCAGCAACCGAATTTGAAATTCTCGAAACAATAGAAGACTTTGAAGAACAAGTTCAACGCCCAGAAGAATTACGATTTTTTACACTCGATGAACAGTTGACAGATTTCTTTGAGAAGATGCTTCCACAGCGTAAAGCGACACGGTTTGAACTTAAACAACTTGAACGAGAGCGAGAGCGAATTCGAATTGCATATGAAAAGGTGATTCGAATCAACAATACAGAATACATCATCGATACGGAACGAAAATCAGTTCATGTTGATTGGATTCATCCTATCTATTCAGATTTTGTATACAAAGCATATTCGTGGGACAAAGAATGGAAACCTATTCTCGAAGATCGTCGTACACCTGTCTACTACCCACGCATGATTACTGCATTGCCACGACCGTATGTTCCGAATGCATCGGATGGGCGACCTGTTAACCAAATGATGGAATTGGTAAACGGAGACGGAAAGAATCCGGTGAGAGGTCTTGGATTGTACGAGCGTAGCAAAATGGTGTATAGCGATGACGGTACAACGGATGTTGTCAAAGAACGCATGTTAAATACATCAGACGATCTCCATATCATAGGATATCACTTGGATACGCGACCTTACGAACTAGCGAACCCTCTGGCAGATCATCCTTTTTTGAAATCAATTCAACCGAGCAAGGTCATTACGCAGTTGGAATTGAACGATGTGTTTCCGAGCATTCCTGCAATCATAGACCATGCAGTTCCGATCACAAATGACCCATATGGTCAGGGAATGCAGTACTTGAAACTTTATGACGTAAAACTCTCTCAGATTCCATGGACATCGTGGAAAAGTCGATTCCCTCCTGTTCCGGGAATTTCTGCACCTCTTCCGGTTGAATCTATATCGTTCCCTAAACACGAAAAGAAAGCACCAGGAGAACGCCTTACCAAAACGTATACAATTCCGTGGTATCCGGGGTACCATACACGGAAATGGTTGGACTTGCAGGTTGACAGCGGGGAATTTGTATCCAAATTGGTTCTCACTTCGGCAGGAGATGTACCACTTATGCCGGCAACTGTTATTCCAGAAGGTCCTCCTCGTGAATACCCTGCTGCAGATCCCTCTATATGTGAATCGTTGAGTGCAGATTTTGACACCTTTTTGAATGCAGGTCTTTATCGCAATGGTACATGTGTTCCTGTAGGAATGATCCAGAAAGAACAAGAAGAACTCATCGCAAAGAATCGTATACCGTGGAAAGAAACACAAAAAGAAGATATTCTTCGCGAATATGAGCAACTTCTTGCATATTTTCAAACTCCACAACTCCAGAAAGAAGAGAACACATATATGAAAGTAGAATCTCTTTCGATATCAGAACGTCGTAAAAATGTACTTGCTATTCTAGGAGACGATGCTCGAACGCCAGATGATAAAGCAGATGCAATTGAAATTTTGACTCGAGATTTGGAAGTGCAAGGAAGACAGTATTTAGATGCCGAAGGGTTGTTTGTTGTGTGTATGCACACTCTTGCCGAACTCCGGGGAGAACTAGAGGAAGATAGGTTAGGATTTTATGCAGAATGGGCAGTTGTAGAAGACGGAAAACGAGTATGCAAATCCTGCGGAGACGAAATAAACAATGACGTAATCGTTGCAAAAGAAGAATACGACGAAGATGGGCATCTCGTTATGACATACGAACGTCTTCCTGAAGTTGTTCACCACGGACAAGATCCATTTGGAGCATCTCTTCTTAAAATGAAAGGATTGTTTGACTTGGAAAATGGGTCAGAATTGGTAACATATACGCTTCTTTCTCTTCTTCAAGTTGTTCCGCAAGAAGAACAATTGTTGCCTATTTTGCAGTGGATGAGACGTTTTACTGCATCATTGAAAGCGCGTCGCCAGGCAAAGGAGTCGCAGGAACGAGTGGAAGGAATCATGGGACTTGCAGGGAGTACAATTTTGCTATTGACACATTCGCCATTTTTGATTCCTAAACGATCATTCAATGGAAAAACACTGAAGATGTCCGGATTCCCTCGAGATTCTGAGAATGCAGAAGAACTGCCACTCGTGAATGGGTTAGCAATGGTTATTAAACATGTGACCGAATCATATCCTGGAAGTTTCAAAAGTGCCGTATTTAAGGGCATGGGAAAATACAAAACAGATATTGTACCCTTTCTGACTGCAATGGCAAAACAATTCCGAACTCTACTTGATTCTGCAAAAGAACGATACGATGCTCAACCGATTGCACTTGAACATATGAATGATATTGTGACTCCGCTTGTTCACATTAAAGAACCATTCTTTCGTCCTGGTGAAGAGATGGGAACGGAAGAAAAGGGTGCAAAATGTGAAGGGTCTCGTACTTCATGGATGACCCGGCATCCGCCTATTCTTACACAGGCGCCACTTGAATTGGTTGCACGTATCGAACCTTCTCCCTACAAAATAGACGTCGACAGATATACGGAAAAAATTGAACGCATTACGCTGACAGAACGTGAGATTCGTGATAAAATAAAACTCGGAGTTCCTGCAGGATTCCCTATCTTCACCGAATTTGTTCGTAAAGAACACGACGGTGCTGCCTATATTGCGGTCGTGTCTCGTTGTTTGGACATCGTATCAAAAACGGACATGAATACTCGCGAGATTCAAAAACTTCGAGAAGTCACAGTCTACATAAATACGCAAATATCTCCGTCGTTACTTCGTGATGCTGCAAAGGGTCTATTGTTTGAAACCCTTCATGCAATCAAGGCACAGAAGAATTACAACGGCATTGTACGTACTCTTCTTGAAGCAACGAAGCGTGATCTTGTCTTTCGAATGATGTTTTTGTCGAAAGAAGCAGCAGAAAAGGAAGATACGGAACTTATTGCACGAGAACGTTTGACTCTCAAACAGCGCTATCGTGAAATGAACGACACACAGCGCGAAGCGACTAATATGTTGATTGATATTGGAGTTTCTGAATACATTATCACAAACGAAGATCGTGAACGGTTTGCTCAGGAGTTTCGTCGTGTGGTTGATGCAGATGAAGTTGTAGAGGATGAAGAAGGATACACAAATACGCGCGATTACGTAGAAAACGGTGACCAACCCATCGCAGCAGACGGTACTCCTCTTGAAGTTGATTATGGAGATTATGGAGACCGTGCAGTACGAGAGTATGCTGACTATGGCGATTATGGGGCACCTGATATGGGAGATGGCGATGGGTTTTAAGAAATACGCTTCACAAAGACTTGGGTTTCGCGTACTCCAAGATTCTGAATGCGTTTATGATATGCATGCAGGAATGCATCGATACCTCGCTGCGTCAAATCAGGTCCACCCCATCCATAATCATCAAAAATAAGATATCCTCCTTTTTTGACTTTACGAAAGGCGAGAACTGCATCTTCCAAAACAAATTCAGGTTCGTGATTGCCGTCTATGTAGATGATATCAAACGATTCATCTTCAAAGGTTGGAATCTTTTCATTAGAATATCCCCTGTGAATTGTAATTTTATCTTTCTGTCCAGAGTTCTCCACATTTTGCAAAAATGTTTCGTATACTGTCTCAATCTTTCCTTTGTATTCAGGATATTCAGAATAGTCGCACCACGGGTCAATGCAGTGAAGTTCTGATTCAGAATGTTTTGCATACGATTCTGCAACGGAAAAAAGATTGGCACCATAAAAGGTTCCAATTTCAAGATAGCGAATAGGTCCTGAAGGAAGAGGAATATGATTTCCCCAATTGGTTGCAGTTCTGTATATGATTCCTTCAAATGCCATTTATACATCCAACTCCATTTTCTGAATTGCATATGAACGCTTCTTGTAGAGATGAAGTCTCTCTTGAAACTGACGGCGAAATGTAGAATCTACAATGTCCAGAATGAGAGGCGGTACTTTGCGTGCAGATTTCTCTGTTCGCAGAATCCGCCCGACAATCTGCTCTACATCTGGACGTGGTGTTGCCATAAGAAGTGTATTGAGAGTAGACACGTCAAAACCCTCGCGACACATCATGTATGTTCCGATAATGATGCGTTTGCTTGTACACCATTCTGCACGTTGTTCTGCACTTGTCTTACGAGACAGAATACACGCATCTGATTTCAGTGGTTCAGGAAGCATTTCTAGAATGGTTTCTGTATGTGCAACTCGATCAGACAGAACTAGAATTTGACGTCCGGGTTCTTCATAGACATCTTTCAGAAGTTCAACAAGCAGTTGATTTCGCGGAGTGTAATCGATCAATTTGCTTACCATAAGAGTGGTAAACATGACTCCTGCATCATTGTAGATGATTTCCTGAAATTTAGGGTCATCCGGATTAAATTCGTAATATTCCACACGAACTCCGTCATCTGACTTCTCTGCTGCATCCGACTTGTAGAGAAGTGGTCCCAGAAACCAATTGATAACATTCATAAGTCGGTCCTTACGCTCAGGGGTTGCAGAAAGACCCAGCATATATTTCGATGTTAGTTTTGGAATCGCCTGACTGAATGCTTCAGATGCGATATGATGACATTCATCCACAATGACAAGACCGATCCGTGCAAATGTAGATGCAGGATGGTCTTTTAGAGATACCGTTTGAAGCATTGCGACAATCACATCACGATTCTCTATTTCAAGTGTTTCGCCCTGAACACGCCCAATACGTGCCTTGGGAAGAAAGGACTTGATACGTTCTTCCCATTGGTCTCTCAGAAATGTATTATGAACCAGGACAAGCGTAGGAAGACGAAGTTGAGATGCAATGTAGAGTGCACATACCGTCTTTCCGCCTCCTGTTTGAAGAGAAATGATTCCATCATGAGGTTCAGGTTTGAGAAAGGATTCTACAACAGGAATCTGTACAGGACGAATTGTTCCTCCAAATTCCCAGAACTTTGCATCTGTTTCGGCAACATTCCGTGTGCTGGTTGTGAACTGTCCAAATTCACCACATCCAAAATGTTTGGGAACGTAGATGTATTTTTCCGATTCAAGAAAGACTGGATAGCGTGGGACAAATTGTGGTTTTACAAACACAGACGGGACATATGGACGTACTGTCAGACGTCCTTTTAGATCATGAGGATTTTGAATATCTTTTTTATCGACTCGATATCCATGAATTGTAAGTGCCATGCTAATACCAACGTATTACACAGAGCATCCATTTTGCGAAAGAATCTGAACGATGAATGGATGAAGACGGTGTGCTTGATGAGTGAAACGCGAATCTGGAGATGTTGAAATGATTTGACTACATGATGTAAGTGTAAAAAAATCCACCAACATATCTACATTCAGTTCATCTTTAGAAAGAGGAATATCAGACTGCAAATGTGCGCCTGTTTTCCCTCCAAGATTTCCACGTTCTGTGAGAACAGGACTTCCCGAGAATCGCGTATTCCAAAACTTGATATACTCTGGATCATCAGAAACTGCAATCATCTTTTTTCCATTTAATGCACCCATAGATACCAGTCGTACAGACAATTGACGAATTCTGTGCAATTTGTATTCTGAACCACTCGCACGATCTGTTCCTCGAAGATGGACTCCAAGTTTGTCTGAGAGTCCATAATACAACTGTCTGCTTCGAACTTTCGAGAGTATGCGACGATCAATGATTCGTAGACAATTGCCCATAAATGAATAGTCTTTGTACAGACGTCTGTATCCGATAGAGGAAAATACAAGAACATCTTCTGAATAGTCTTTGTAATCGTATACTCCTGTATTGAGCACATTTTGACACATAAAATCATTGCTCAATGGTGTTTTTAAATTTCCCTTCCATGCAGGCGGGAATACGGTGGCGTTTTCGGGAATGTCGTCTAGAGATTTGAGAATGGGAATGTTCACCAATTGAAAGTAGGTATAGAAGGATTCATTTCCATGAGACCAGATAGAATCTGTCCAGTCAACGTAGATTGCGCGCTTCTTTTCAAGTGCATAATGAATACACATTTGAAGACTTTCAAGACGGTCGCCAAATCCATGCCATCCTTTCACAATGAGGACTTTCATTTGTTTCTATCCAGTAGTAAGTAAAGATGTTCACGCCCGCAATTGTTGAATTTCTTGGAACGTCGCTTCTTGTAGGTGCGGTTGCATACGGAGGTCCGTTGATGATTGTTGCTGCACTTGCGGTTGCAATCTCTCTCGGAGGTCGCATTTCGGGTGGACATTTTAACCCTGCAGTTACAGTGTTTGCATGGGTAAGTGGCAAAATGTCAAATGCTCGTGCAATCTCTTACATTCTCGCACAGTCTCTTGCCGGTGTTGGAATCGCACTTCTTCACCGCGTACTATAAATGGGAAGAGCAAATCCGGAATTGTGGGAACGTCTGAAACAAAAGATTATATCGCGAAATGTGATGGGAACTGCAGCAGGACAATGGTCTGCTCGGAAGGCACAGTTGTTGGTAAAGGAATACAAGGATCAGGGTGGAAAATTTACAGGGCGGAAATATGCAAAGAATTCCCTTCATCAATGGACGCTTCAAGACTGGAGGACAAAATCAGGACGTCCGTCTCATGAAACGGGAGAACGGTATCTTCCTGCAAAAGCAATCCGTCGTCTTTCGTCTTCAGAATACACACGGACAACACGAAAGAAGCGTCTTGCAATGAAACGAGGTGAACAGTACTCAAAACAACCCGAATCTATTGCAAAGAAAACTCGGAGATATAGACGGTTTTAATTCCCTCGTTCTTCACAAATGAATCGCTCATTTGATTATCGAGGTGTTCAAGTCGCCCCTTCTCATCCGGTTGCAAAACTTCGAACGATCACAAAGACAGTCTACATTGATTCTGCAGATCGCGATGTTGTCAAATATCCTCGGAATGGCGATTTTGTAGTCTATCTTCCCCGTACATATGAAAAGATTGTTTCTCTTCGCCTCAAAAGCGCAGAGTTTCCGTTGGTCGCAGGAGGTACTGGTAGTGTTCAAACGTATACACGCACTACGAACTCTACATCCGTGCTTTCCACTGACCCTCTCTACTTTTTCGTTGACATCGAAGGATTGAATCGTGCGGATGAGACTGCACTCTCTGCAAGTGGGTCGTCTCATGCAGACACCGTATTTGCGAAGATTCAGGTTCCCACAACTACATCTCGAGTTATCTACTCAGAAGACACGGGTCCGCAGAACATCAATTACTATCAACCTGCGCTTGGGCGACTTGATCGCCTTCATATTCGTACTCGTCTTCATTCCGATACGTCAAATTCATATATGTATTGGCCTACGGCAGAATACGGTCTTACCATTGATATTGAAATGTTGGACAATTCATTCGACGATTACTCTTCCATCGAAACTCGACTTCTCGAGCGAGGAGTTGGTGGATTTGGATCATAAAAATGAATTTTCATTCAACAACCGAATCAGGAGTACATTGTGGTAGAAAATGGAGAAGACTCTCATGGCGAATGTGCCGGAGGTAATCCCTCATCTCTCTACCTTTCACCAAGCAATGCTGGTGAAGCGAAGCAAGATTCTTGCTATCGCACATAATTCTATCGGATCTCGCTCGAAAGGGGCAGGGTATTCCGATATGACAATTCACGCAGAACGTGCAGTTGTGAAACGTCTTGGTGACATCTCACAACTTCGCGGCGCAACAATGTATGTTGTTCGTGTGAACAATCAAGGAGAAATGCGAAACTCAAAACCCTGTCACGATTGCCAACTCTTTCTGGAGAAGTGCATTCGCGAATATGGGTTGCGGAAGGTAGTGTATTCTACTTCATCCTACGTCCCAGATTCACAAACGTGTCAAAAGTAAAGAGGAAGAAAATTCCAGTGAATACGTACAACATCATATCCTGCGAAGAAGGGGTTTCAACTCCTATCTGTTGCTGTTCGATAAGATGCAAAATACGATTCAACTTTATTTCCCTGGCATCGTCTTGAAAACTCGGAGGCGCATATGGAAAATCCGCACCAACATCGGCAGGATATCCTTTTTTCATTGTAAAATGCTCTTTTGTTGCAGCAATTCGCGCGGGTGCAAAGTTTGACGAATAATCCTCCTCTCGTTCTGCGATGGGAAGCGAAGACGAAAGATCATCGATCGTTTTCTTATGAGATGTCATTGCGGATGCAGTACGATGTTGGGGCGTAGGTGCAATTCGTCCTTCGCTGACGGCATCTCGTTTGGGTTCTGGTGTATGAAATTTCGATGTCATCGGGTGTTTCTTTGGAAACGTTGATCCCCATACTTCATCTAACGATGCAAATTGCATCCTCCTTGTTGAACTACATATAAAAAAAGAACATTATCCGATACATTTTACGCTCTGTGCGCAAACTCCTGGTTCGCAGATTCAATCCATCCCTTGCGCCGCTGATCATCTTCCCATCGTTCTCTGTCCGGGTCGTATGGGCGAACACCCTTCTTTGCATTCTTTTTCGCAAGTCGGTCTAGGCGTTCAAGTTCTGCCTTCTCTTTTTCTTTCTTCACACGCATGCGCTCTTCTTCTGCTTCTACAGCTTCCTTTTCTGCTTTTTTGCGTGCAACTGCGTCTTCATGTGTTTCTTTGGGAACAGAAGGTCCCTTTTCAGACTGTTTTGCCTTTTTTGCATCTCGCGCTGCTTTCTGTGCTGCCGCCTTTGCTGCAGTACGTTCCATTGCAATACGAATCGCTTCTTCTTTAGGATCCATTGTAGTCTTTTTGTTTGATACTATATATGGCACTTCAAAATTCCATTTTTACTTACGCCGTTTCCCTGCAATGTACGTAACAACTGGAGGAACATACGGATACAAATAACGCATGAATTCGTAGATGAGATTCATTGCAGTAAGGAGTACGCTATATATGACAATGGTAAACTCCTGGTCTTTCTGAATCTGTGCATCTTGAGAATTTCTCGGGATATATCCGTACATATACGAAACACCAATGATCGTTGTGATTGCAAATGAGATAACAAGAACCCAAAGACGAGTTGTGTTCTCTCCTAATGCGAAATCACGCGTTGCAGAAAGGAGGACTGCTAACATTGACATAGACGCCAACAACCATTTCGACACGATTTCCTGCTGGGAGGCAGGAATGTACTTAGGAACCCACCAATAGATTCCAGACAATACAACTGTCCATCCAAGTACATATCCTAAAACACTCCAGTCCATTTATTCATCTGTTCCAATTTTATGTTCGGAAAGTACAAATGCGATTCACACAAGGAGAGCTTCTTGCAGTTGTCGGAGTCATCGTCTATGTTGCCTTCTTTACGCACCCTCCGCCTGCGTTTGTCATGAATGTTGTCGGAAATCCAGTAGGTCAGGCGCTCTGTCTTTTGGGAATCCTGTATGTTTCTATGCGAATCAGTCACGTAATTGCGCTATTGCTTGCGATTGCATTTTTGGTCTCCGTAAACCCGGTCTTGGAGTACCTCGACGAGAAAGAACAGAAACCTGCACAGAAGAAGGCGAGCGCAGTTGCTATGCCCGCCGGCATGGACATTCTTCAGAAGTTGATGAAGGGAGATCGTCTTCCTCAAAAGGCAGGAAAGGATACTGGCAAACCTGCACCGGTACACACTGTCCCGAAACCGGCAGTTGGAAAGGAACATTTTGCGGCGTTTTAAGCAAGAATGTTCAATCTTGCAGTCCAGACTCTGAATGGAAGTCCCATGTTTGCGGGAATCATGATGCTGTTGCTCAATGTAGGGAGTCGATACATAACACATGAAATGAGTTCAAATGATGATGAATATAGTCAGAATATTTTTCTCCGACGAATGGCAGTATTTGCGGTATGTTTCGTAGGAACACGTGATATTTTGCTTTCGATTCTTCTCACAGCAGGATTCGTTGTTCTTGCAGGAGGATTGTTTCGTGGAAAAGGGGAAGAGTCTCGTGAAGGAATGAAGAATCCCGATATGACAATCCGTGCCGCAGCAGGACTTGCAGGATCTGTAGATTCTCCTGCACATGACACATCTGCTCCACTGATGTTCAAGTAAAAATGGATTTCTTTTTCATACAAATCTATATTTCCAACTACCTGAGAAAATGGAGGACGCCCTTAACAACGCTACTCTCCTTTACACCTGGACAGATGTAGAGGAGATGGAGTATCCGGACATTCTAGACCTTACTCTCGCACAAATTTCGTTCCTTATCGATACGGTCGACTCCGATGTTGACCCTGCCGATATCGAGTTCGAATGGCGCGTGTACATTCTAAACGAATGGAACCGTGTCAACGTTACAGCTTAATGCTGACGGAGTTTTTTCCTGTAGACCCTCCCTTCTTTGCAGGAGCAGAAATGTTGACCTTCTTTTTGTCTACATCCATATTTACCTTCTCAAGAAGCGCATTGATGTCTGCAGGAATAGAAGGTGCATTCATCGGGGCAGACGGCGGGGGAAGATGTACAGGAGGCGGTGTCGGACGGTTAATCTTTACAGGCGACTTGATTGAAGACGGCGCACGGGGAGGCGGAGGCGGAGGCATCATGCTACTCATAAAGTTCTGAAGACCGGAAAGAGGATTGGAAGAAGGCGGGGGAGCAGACGCCTGTTGTTTGAGATTGGTGCTCTGCTGCTGCATTGCCGCAGTTGCAAGTTGACGAGCAATGTCGGGATTTGACTTGAGAACCTGGTCAATGTTGGGGATCGGCGCTTTCTGCACCATCTGATTCGTAAGGTGGACCATATAGACCATCATGCATGTGCGAATCGGAATGCGAACAAGAGGATGCATCTTGAGTTTGTCTCCATAGAGTTCATACAGTTCTTCAAAGTCTTCCTCCATATCGCCGACCTTCATCTGGGCAGCTTCGGAAAGACCGTCAAGTTGAAGACCAAATGCCTTAACAAGACCGACATTTTTCGATGACCATTCAAGACCTCCCATACCCGTAACGAACCATTCAGAAAACTGCTGAACAGTGCGATCCATGTCCTTCTCCTTTCGAATAAACTCAAGTTCCATCTCCATCTCTTCAAGAGGACTGTCCATCGTGAAACGCTTGCGAAGAGGAACTCCAAGTTTGGAAAGACGCTCAAACTTCCGAAGAATTTCATACTTTTTCTTCTGAAGGTGTTCATCTGCCATGCGACGGACAGGACGTTCAATGAATGACTCTGCATTCAGATTCTCAACGCCATCCCACGTACGAGCAGGTCCCGTTGATTCTACGTTGGGAATAATGCGAGGTGCATCTCCTCCTCCAAGATCGACTGTCGGAAGATTTAGACTATCAAGATTCAGACCTTCATCCCCTCCTCCCATTCCATTTACGAGAAGGTCGAGACCAACAATGTCGGACATTTGTTAGGACAAACGAGACCTTTATGAAAACTCAAACGCAGACTACTCTAATGTCTTTTCCCATGAAATATACGGGAGTCTATCAAGACCAACTTGTTTCGACAACTCTTTCTCATGAACTGCAAAATACTCACACGATTGCCGTTGAAGAAATGGAATGTCCATGAGTAGGCGTTTTTGTTTTGCATTTTCATATGTAGTTACTTCATCGCCAACCGGATGAAATCTAAAATATTTCTCGTACCATGTCATTCCGTATTTGATGAAATACATAAGTCCAAGTTTAACTGTATGTCCATCTTTGCATCGTATAGTTGTTTTGTCTGTGAGTTGTGTTCTTGTTGCACCATGCGCACGGAGAAGTTCTATCATAAAGTCTATCATATCTCTGGTCTCTTTTCCACGTTGCATGTGTCCGCTAATTGTACAACGAGAATCATACTCGATAGAATCAATTACTGCGATTGTATCTACCTTATCTAGAGATACTACGACACACGGTCTATCTGGATTCCAAAGGAGTGCGCGAAAATCTCGACCGTCATCATCAAATTCAACTTTATAGTCTCCAATAGTGACTGCATCTTGGTATTGTCCGCCAGTATATCGTCTAACTTGTTCAGTGCGACCGAGTGCACGTAAAGATACAAACATTTTAGAATGCAATTTTGCTTTCGACATTTGTTATGACACGAGTTTTGACATAAAACGGATATAGTTGCTTCGTACAGACTACAATATAACTGGAATGTCATTCAAATTCGTGGACCTTTTCTGTGGCATCGGTGGATTCCATCATGCACTGAAAAGTCTCGGAGGCGAGTGTGTTCTTGCATGCGACATTGATGCCAAATGCAGGGACATGTATCAGAAGAATTTTGAAATTACACCCGTCTCTGACATTCGTGAACTTCAAGAAGAGAATGTTCCAGACCATGACGTACTGTGTGGCGGATTCCCTTGCTTTGTTGCAGGAACACGAGTTCTGACTGATTCTGGATACAAGAATATTGAGAACGTTTCTCTACGAGATAAACTTCTCACACATACCGGAACATATCAGAAAATTCTTAATAGGCAGATGAAGATGTATTCTGGAGCAATCTATACAATCAACGCAGCAACCGATATGAATCCCATTCAATGTACAGAAGAACACCCGTTCTATACCGTACAATATGATATCGCTACGTCAAGATTGAAGACCCACAAAGAATGGACGCCTGCACGTGAGCTTACAAAGCATCATCTGCTCCTATTTCCTGTTCATGTGGGTGGTGAACTTGTGTATGACTGTCACCCAATTCTAGACATTCAGATATCAAATCCACCTCCTCAACTGGTATACAACTTTGAAGTTGAGAATGATAACAGTTACTGCGTGGAAAATGTTATCGTCCATAATTGTCAGGCATTCAGCAATGCAGGTCGAAAGGGTGCGCTAGAAGATGCACGTGGAACGCTCTTCTATGAAATTGCACGGATTGTTGCCGCAAAGAAACCGAAATACCTTCTGCTTGAGAACGTGAAACACATCATGAAGATTCAGAAGGGATTTGTGTTTGAAACAATCCTCCAAACATTTAGAGATCTTGGATACACGATGAAAACAGTCGTTCTGAGTCCTCATCAGTTTGGAATTCCGCAGAATCGTGAACGAGTCTATTTCATGGGTGTTCTGAATGGAACACTTGGTGATATCCCAACACCGCTCAAAGAAAAACACACGATTCTGGGAGAGTATTCTGCAAAATACAAAGTCAAAAAGGAAGTCGAAGATGCATTCAATGCATGGAATGAAACCTTCCATATTCTGAAACAGACGAAAACAAAGGTCCCTGTTCTTCTGGATGAATTCAAGAACTCAGATGATCTGTCTACATACTCTGCATGGAAGCGCAAGTATGTAGAGGAAAACAAAAAGATCTACGCAATTGACCCAGAATTTTGGGATACATGGATGGAGAAACATGCAGAGGTTCTCGCTAAACGTAAGGTATACCGTAAACTTGAATGGCAAGTCGGAAGTTACGCAGAGGATGAATCCATCTGGGATCATTTCATTCAACTTCGTCAGTCGGGAATGCGAGTGAAAAAGGCGACATTCTTCCCAACACTTGTTGCAATTGTTCAAACACCAATTTATGGACCTGAACATCGCTTTCTCACTCCACGAGAATGTGCGCGTCTTCAGAGTTTCCCAGACTCACATATTCTACATGAAAAAGATCAAATCGCATACAAACAACTCGGTAACTCAGTTAACGTAGTTGTGGTTCATCACGTAGCTTCATATCTGCTAGCTCAAGCATCATAGATACATAATTGGTTAGAAATACTCCAGTTTTTACTGGTTCTGTATCGGGAACATCCTTTGCCAGAATTTCCACATAGTCATCGTCGTAGGTTTCGGTGTTGACCGCATGTTTGAGATACCCACCGCCAAGAGACATGTAGGCATCGCTATACTTTACCTTCTTCTTTTTGTATTCGGACGCATCAATAATTGCCTGGTCGATGTATACAATACGTACACGATCGACCTCCGTAAAGATGAGAAAGGTTGGTTCAACAGGAACTGCTTCCTTTTTTGACCCACGATGATTTTTGATGATGATATCATTTCCAAGTTTGGATGTGCTTTTCAGAGAGTATGCAATGTCTCCAAATCGAATGTCAAACGTATCTTCCGAATCACCGACATTCACACATGCAAAGTCCACTTCGTTAAGGAGTCGTGTAAAGAGTTCTTCCACTACAAATCCACCTACAAACTTGTTAATATTTACATGTTTGGGAAAGAGTTTGTTACAGAATACAATTTTACGTGCAAATTCAAATCTCGCAGGTGACTGCTTGATTGCGTGAAGAATTTCCTTTGCGAAGAGTTCGTGCATTTTTGTGTTGAAACGGATTTCCATAGACACATCTTCATCCATTTTACTAAAGATGAAGTTTGTACATTACTCTGCAAGAAAAATGGGTCCGTTTGAGTTTTGGGTATATGATCAACGTAAAAATAAAACAATATTATACTGAACCGTTTCGTTCAAGCGCCCAAAGACCCCCCAAAAAAGCATCTCCAAGGTCATCTTTTTTGTTGTGTTTCATGAAGTATTCATGCCATTCCTTTGGCGCGAGTTGAAGGGTGTGAACAATTCCTGTCTTTTTACGTCCTTTGTAGGTTTTGGTTGCATCATCTACCGTTACGATATTCGTCAGTTTATGAATGGCAGAAATCCCCTTGCATTTGTATCCTTGACACACGAACCACATATGCATCATTCCCTGCGCTGCCATCATACGCTTGTCGGGTTGCTGTTCAAAGATAATCAGGTCTGCACCTTTCCACAGATCCTTCCGGGCATCAAATGCAGATGCGATTGCAGGGGCAAGATCAAGAACAGACCCCTGCTTACACGACTTGGCACAACGGGTCCATGCAGTTGCACGGTAATGCGTATAGAGTGCATCTGAGAGTGCCTTTTTGGTTGTCCCAGAAATTCCAAATTGGGATGCTTCAAGTTTCAGTGCATCCAACGTTTTCTTGGTAAGCGCCGCCTTTGTAGGTGCAGTTGCGTGTTTAGGTTTGTGGGGCGTACACGAATAGATCTTGGTAGACTCCTGACACCACATCGCAGGTTTCTTGCATTTGAAGCAAAGTGGTTTGTCATGTCCATTCACTTCTGCCATTACATCAATCAAATCCCAATGAAGAATCTTGAGATTTGAGCGATTGGTTCCTTCTAGAATACATAGAGCTAAGTTGCGAAGTCCCACATCGAACGATACCAACTTCATGGTTCCTTTGATTGTATATAGAGTGCAATTAAGAAAGTCATAGACGCATCTGTACGCGGATCATGTGCCTTTTCCAACGGCAAGACAGATTCAAATTCTTTTGCGATATCTGTAAAGTTTCCTTTCACACATGTATACGTTTCTTCTAATTTTGCACTTCCGCATCTCTTTCTGCTTTGAAGATTCCAGTTTGCGATGTCATTCACAATCGATGGAAACTTGTATTCATACCCACGAAGGATACACATGTTCTGAATTGCATACAAATCGTTGTTCCCTTTTACTATGACCATTGCATCGGGAAATATGTCGACAAGTTTTTTAATCCACGAAGGTGGGCGATGATTTGCAACAATGTTGGGGTCCGAGTTGTATGTCTTAAGACCTTCTTTCCAAAGTGTACGTTCTTTCGCAGGAAGACGAGACAAAAACGATTCACCCCATGGAAGAGACAACTGGTTCTCAATTGCATCTAATTTGTACCCTGTTTGAGGTGTGACAGTTGCAAATCTAGAAATAGGCAATATAGTATCTCGGTTTGGATGAAGAAATGTCCCATAGAATGGGGCGCTATATTCCCACGAACCATCTGTACGTTTTGTGAGCAAAAACCCACCAATCTCTCGTGGCAAGAAGAAATAGTCAGGTTTGTCGCTTATAAAATGTGGATCACTTGTTGCATTCAATACATGCCAAAACTCACAGTCAAATGTAAGAATCCTTGTTCGACCCTCCGCAAGTCTGTCCAATGTTTTGCTATGGACCCTCATTGTATATTACGCAGTTGCTTTTAGAAGTTGAATCAAAACAGTCTTCGCATCACGCTTTCCGAACGGAATGCCCTTCTTGGTGAGCATCTCACGAAGTTCTGCCGCCGTCTTATCCTGGAGTTCGTCCGTATCAACATGGTCAGCAGAGGCAGGTGCACTCTCTTCTTCTTCGACAATGGGTTTCTTCGTGTCCGGTGCATTCACAATTTCAACTTCAGGTTCCTTTTCAACAGATACGCGATCATCTTCCTCTTCTTCTGATTCATCGTCAACTTCCCGGTACATGCTAGCAACAAGTGCAGTGAGTCCATTGACAGTGTGAAGAACCTTTGCCTGTTGGAAATAGAGATACCCAACCATTCCCGCAAGGACAATCACCATAGACGCAAGAACAACAATAGACAGGTTAAGAAAACTCATTTACGAACACACAAGAAGAAAGCTTCTTTCTTTAAACGTAAAGAATGCCAGATGCATCTCAATACACTGCAATTGTTCGTGCACAGACAAATCTAACGACGACCGCAGGAGTGAATTCCAACAAGTTTCGTGTAGCTCCTCCATATGCAGCGTATTTCCCTTTGTACAAACTTGTATCGAATCCACTTGGATGGAAAAAACCTCCAGTCCCTCCGCCCACTCCCGCTTCGTGGGTAGAACGAAATTACACACAGGGATGGTATTCGATTGCATCCTCTGCAGATGGAACCAAACTTGCTGCATGTACACGAGGTGGTCGTATCTGGACATCTACTAATTCGGGAGCAACATGGACTCAGCAAACAAGTGGTGTTCCGTCGGACAATTGGCAGTCTATTGCGTCCTCTTCAGATGGAACTAAACTTGTGGCATGTATTTTTGGAGGAGGGAATGGATATGTATATACATCTTCAAATAGCGGGATTTCATGGACACAGAGAACTAACGTAGGAAGTAGAGATTGGACAGCAGTTGCGTCTTCCGCCGACGGAACCAAACTCATTGCATGTGCCAGTTTTTCTGGAGGTGTTATTCGTTCTATTAATTCAGGTGTTTCATGGACAACGGTGGGATTGGTGACTTCAAAATTGTGGCAATGTGTTGCAAGTTCTACAGATGGAGTTGTCCTTTTGGCAGGTGTTTATACCGAGTATGTTTGGAGATCCACAAATTCAGGAGGTACTTGGACACAAACGCCGCTGCCACTTGGAGCATGGACATCTCTGACATGTTCTTCAGATGGGACTAAACTTGCTGCATGTGGGGAGGATACAAATATATGGACATCTTCTGATTCAGGGGCAACATGGATTGAACGGACAGGATCTGGAAGTAGAAAATGGTATTCGATTACAAGTTCTGCAGATGGAACCAAACTTGCTGCATGTGTGTATGGTGGATTTGTATATATTTCAACAGATTCAGGAAGTACTTGGACACAACAAACAACGCCCGGAAGTAAAAATTGGCAATCCATTACATCCTCTGCAGATGGAACCAAACTTGCGGCAGGTATAACCAATGGCAATATCTGGACGTACGCTTAGAAGTCTTCGTCCATGCGAATGACCATATCTTCCTGTTTCATTCCGACACCCGGTTTCGAATATTCGGACACTTTCTTCTCAAAGAAGTTGGTCTTCCCTTCAAGAGAGATAAGGTCCATGAAATCGAATGGGTTGGTTACTTTGTAGATCTTTCCAATGCCAAGTTGGACAGCAAGGCGATCTGCAACGAATTTGATGTATTCTGTCATATCGCGTGAGTTCATTCCAATGAGCGAGCAAGGAAGTGCTTCGCAAATGAATTCTGTTTCAATCGCAACTGCTTCTTCGACAATGGAACGAATGGTTTCCGGTGCAAGTGCATGAATCATCTTGCGATACATTGCAACTGCAAATTCTGTATGAAGACCTTCGTCCCTTGAGATAAGTTCATTGCTGAACGTCAGACCAGGAAGAAGTCCTCGCTTTTTGACCCAATAGATTGCACAGAATGATCCGCTGAAGAAGATACCTTCTACACATGCGAATGCGACAAGACGTGTTGCATAATCCTCTGCGGAATCAATCCATTTGAGTGCCCATTGTGCCTTCTTTCGAATGCATGGGATTTCATCGATTGCACGAAAGTATTTCATTTGCTCCTCCTTGTCCTTGACGTATTGGTCAATGAGAAGCGAATATGTCTCAGAATGAACACCCTCCATTGCATTTTGGAATGCATAGAAGAGGCGTGCAACTGGTGACTGAACATCTCGCTGAAACCGAGTTGCGAGATTCTCCTGGACAATCCCATCACTTCCAGCAAAGAATGCAAGAATGTGCTTGATAAAGAACTGTTCGTTCTCTGTTAGTTTCTCCCAATCATCCTTATCTTTGCTGAAATCAATCTCTTCGACTGTCCAGAAAGATGCAACTGCCTTTTTGTAGTATTGGTACAGATCTGCTTCGCTATCGTGAATAGGGAAGAGAGTGTACCGTGCACCAAGAGTCATGTTGGAGGGGTCGAAGAGAGGTTCCATATTTCTTTCACGAGAAAAGGAGTTAAATAGTTGCCTATGCATAGAAACAAGAATGAGTGGATACGATCCGTTTTCGGGTATTCATGAGCGAAACATATTGCAACATGTATTTGCACCAAAAATTGTAGGACCTACTGGGGGGCAATACCAAGTTGCACTTGATCTTGTCAATGTAGATACGATTTATGCAAACAATGTTGTCATTGGTGCTTCTGGAGGTGGCACGGGTGGAATTGTTACAGGATCTACTGGTCCTACTGGACCTACCGGTGCAACGGGGGCAATTGGTTATACTGGGACCTTTATCTTTTCTGGACCTACCGGTGCTGTTCTGTTTTACGATGGTGCAACTGTTACAGGGGAAACTGGATTCACATATTCCAATCAACAAGTACGTACCCGCGAAGTTCTCTTGGAAAATGACGTTTCAGCACAACAGACTCTACGAATGACTACGTATTCGATAGATGGACGGAGTTACATTCAGGCAGGTGCACACAATACACCTGGAGTGGGTGGAATTCTTGACATTGGGAAGATGTATACAGCATCTATAAATCCTACAGTAGAATTTAATACTGTAGCAAATCGAGTTGGAATCAATAAACAAGACCCTGCGTATACGCTAGATGTTGCAGGTCAGACGCAGATTACCTATACTGGCACAACTGCCGCAAATCCTATTGTTGTCGGTGCATCTGGAACATCTGGAACACTCACTGTTCCCGGAACAACTGGAACATACAAACTGTATGCATGGGGGCAAGGCGGGTATGGGAATGGGGGCGCAATTGGCGGCGGAGCAGGGTATGTCGAGGCAACAGTGACCCTCAGTGGTGCAACAGGATCGTTTACATGGGGAACAACTGGTGGTGGAAAAGATGCATCTGGAAGTCCGAGTGGAGGCGATGCTCTCTATGTAGTCTATAATAACGGCGCAGGTGCGACGGGATATGTTCTCTGGGCACCTGGTGGAGGAGGTGGTGGTCCGTCTGGAGCAAGTGGCGCGCCGTATGGAATTGCATCTGGACTTCCTACGATTGAAGGAGGACTTTCTGCGACTCCTACGTCTGGAGGAACGGGCGGAACAGCAATCTATATTGATTCAACAGATGGGCGATTTGCAATTGCAGGATTTGGTGTGACTGGAATCTCTTCTGGACCGGCATGTCAGTTGTATGGAGCAACCTCTGGATTTTTGAGCGCAACTGTTGGGGGTGGACAGGGTATGACAGCAACAATGAGTGGACCTGCGACAGAAACGCCTGGGGGTTCGTATACCGACATTGTCCTTTCAAGCGGAACCATATCCTTGTCTGGAATGAACCTTGTGTTTCCGTCAACACAGTTGAGTACATATGTTGTTTCGTCTTCGATTCCCGTCACGAATTACTCGGTTGTAGATTCTGCATTTACTCCGGTTGGGTATACGGGAGCAACTGCAATTGCAGTCTTTTCCCCTGCAGGAGTTACGGGTACAATCGCAAGCGGAACACTTTACGGAACAACCGGCACTCTTCCGATTGGAACAGTTACAACGACATCTGTAAGTATGTCGCTCACCGGTACAACAACACTTCGAGTCTATCCTCAGGGTGCATATTCCAAAGTTGGAAACGTCTATACAATTAATTCGACAACTGGTGCGACACAGATAGACTTCACAAGTACATCTGCATATACGATTGTTTCAGGAACTGCGTCTACGAATTCTACATTCACATACACAGATGCATTCATTCCTGTCGCTGAACGGCAATATGTATACCGAGGAAACAATGGTCTTGCAATCCAGGGCGCGACGGGACCTGTTGGCATGGTAGGTGGTGGTGGTGGTGGCGGTTGGTATGGTGGAGGCGGTGCCGCGTTTGGTCCGTCTGGTCCCCAATCACCTCTTGATCAATATTCGGGTGGAGGTGCAGGATCTGCATATATTGCGTCTTCGTTGACTGGTATTGCGTCTATCATAGGAACCACTGGTGCAGCAAATGGAATTCAACCCTACATCAACCAATACAATCCGTTGGGCGTATATGGAAAAGGCGGATATTGGACAACACCTGGATCCGGATGGTTGGTCATTGAATATATAGATACATCTGGAACAACTGCAGCACCTGCACTCATTGTCAACGGAAACATTCAGGTGAATTCAGATATCAATGTCTCTTCCTATGGATCTCAGTCTACCAACCGAGTTATGGTGAAGGGAGGAACCGGAATGCAAGCAATGATGCGCATCGATGGAAACACTGCCTCACAAACTGCATCCTTCCAGCTTGGAAATGAACTTGGGCACAGTGGTGGTATGTTCTTGGCAGGAGCATCTCATCCGAATTTGGTTCCCGATACGTTGACAATTCGCACATACAACGGAACGTCTACATACGATGCGATACAGGTTGGAATGACTGGACTGGTTTCATTTCCTAAACCTATTCTTGAAAAAGGAGGGTATATTGATGTATCTGGGAACGGGAGTACAGGATTGCAAAGTACTCGCATTTTCACAGACGTAAATGCGAGTGGATTGAGCATGGTAATGCCAGATTCAAGTCAGTTTGTGTTGGGGCATGGTTCGACCAGCGGTCCTATTTGGACAGAGAATACACTCAGTATGTGGTCATTTATAAACGCAGGACCTTCAACAAAAATATTCGATATTGGTGCCACAGGAATTACATCGTTTGCTCAACCGCTGAGCATCGTATCTCTTCTTGGAAACCTTGTTCAATCTGAGAATTGGACATCTGGATTCGGTACAGATGCCGGATATTACTGTAAACTTGGAAACCTTTTAGTACGGTGGGCATGGCCTACCACAAATAGCGGAAACATTAACGGTGTACAATACACATTTACGGGACCAGCATTCTCAGATACAGGATACTTTGCTACTGCGATGCCGAACGGTAATACGTCTGCATTTTATACCTTCGTGCAAACAGTAACCGCGGTCGGATTCACTTTATTGTCTGGATCAAACAGTGGCGGACGTATCGTATGCATCGGGCAATCTGCTTAAAGTTTCGAAACCAGTTTGTGAATCGAAAGCACAGATACACCCGAAGCTTCTGATACCGTCTTCATTTGTACCTTTGTCTTGAATCCAAGAATATACGAGGTAACTCCTGCGACAATTGTCTTTGGAGTGTGTTCAAATTCGTCTTCAGGTTTGGAGGCAATTTCAATCAACATGTTCATAATTTGATCACGCTGTTCATCGTTCAGTTGAAGAGATGCACAAAGACGTTCTGCAATTCCAAATTGGGTTTGGAGAACGGTATTTTCTGCGACAGTGAACCGTGTGACTGCTTTGCATAGAGATCGAACGCTCACAAGAAACATCTTGCAAATCTCTTCATGAGTTCGAAGAGCGTTGTTTGCTCTGCACGCGACATATACACATGCACCCATGAGTGCACGGCGTGTTTCTCCTCGTACTTTTTGAGCATCTTCCATCTTCTTGTAGAGAGCACATGCCTCCAGAACAATTGCCTTTGGAAGATTGTGATAATGACATGTCATCGAAATTGCATCAAAGATCCCCATCCACGAGCGTTCACTGTTTGAGGACAAAGACCATGAAGAGAGTCTCTGAAGTGATTTCATGTCCGGATGAGATACACCTTTCATAGAAATAATAGAACCGTACGATGATTCGGGAAGAAGATCTGACGTAACGCCACCTGTTCTGGATTTGTCTTCTCCTCGATTGTCTTCATAATTTCTCCATTCTGCAGATTCGTCAATGACTCTGCATACAATTGTTCCACAATGTTCACATACCTGTTCACCTTCGTCAACGACGAGCGAATGTTCTTTGCACTCCATTTTGAGTGTTTTTCTCATCGAAATGAATTTCTTCCGTTTTACGCGAGACGAAGAGTTCCATCAAGAACAGATCCTTTCTTCGGAAGAATGTGATTGAATTTTGAACCTATCAGTTGATCATACAAATACTTAATCTTGGACGTGAGATCTTCTAAGAAAATGAAGATTGCAAAGACGAAAAAGATACCCGAAATATAGGAATCTGTAAACTCATCTATGCTTTTTCCAACTCTGAATATAGGAGGTGAATCACGAATCCGAAACGTAATCCAAAATGCGATCAATCCAATGATAGACACCTCTGCAAGAACATCGTATACTTTGAACCCCATTGACTTTGCTTCCCATTCTGCATCATGGTCATCAAATAACCAATAGAAAACATATGAAACAAATGCGCCTAACAATGTATAAAATACAGCAAGAATTACAACATTCACAGACGTGTTAATTTTCTCTGACCACTTCATCTTATTACTGACGTCCTAAAAATGTAGGATCATACACAGACGGGCGGTAGTTGGTTGTAAGAATAGGACGTCCCATATCTTTGGATTTTACAGGTTTCAACCATGAAATAAACAAGTATTTCTCATCTACATTCCATACCCAATACCCTGCACGCAGAAGTTCTGCCATCAAAAACTCCATTGCTTCTTTCATGGTATACAGAGGATACCCGAATACAAACGAAGGAACTTCGAAAAGAATATACGGAGAGTTTGCAGTGTGAATCGCTTGCTGACGTATTTTCATTTCAATCTGTGCCATAACCGGGCGCATTGCTGCCATACGAGCATATTTTCTCTCTTCTTGTTCATTCAACACTTCGTTTGCGCGAAGCATTTTCGTTACTTTGTAGTCACAAAAATGTCTTTGCCATATCACGTACTTGTTTTAGGAGCAGGAGGTGTTCGTGGATTTCTTCATGTAGGTGCATTGCACGAACTTGAACGTAGATGTGGGGCGACACTTCAAAGACAATTCTGCAAAGGTGTATATGGGTCATCAATTGGTGCACTTCTTGCAACCGCAGTTGCATTTGGAATGAATGCAGATCAGATCCATACAGTAGCAAAGAAGTGTTTGCAAGCAAAACAGATTGTGCCTTCTGTGAAATCTATATCGCTCCGAATGCTTTTGGAAGAGAAAGGATGTACATCTATGGACGGATTTGAAACTATTGTTGCAGAGGGGTTCGATTCTGTTGGCATCAATTTACGAGGAAAAACAATCCAAGATGCTCAAATTCCTCTTCGCATTATTTCTTCCAATATCACACGAGGTGTTCCAACTGTGTTTCAAGGAAACGTACCAGTATTAACTGCATTAAAAGCATCGTGTTGTTTGCCGTTGATTTTTGCGCCAATTGAATACAGAGATTCACTCTATGTAGATGGAGATGTTCTTTGTCCTATTGTACTCAATATACTTCCGAAACAAATGCACGATGATGCATTGGTATTGAATCTTCGTCAACCTCATATGGGAATTTCTCCACGTACACTTTCACATTTCAATCCTATCGAATATTTATACAGATTGTACAGATTGTCTACTGTATATCAATATCGAAAGATTGAACATTCGTCGAGTGTGGATTTGATATACCACAGCGTCACAAGCATAACAGAACTTTCTCCCGAAACAGAAGACGATATGATTTTTACTGGTCAATGCATTGTTCGAGATTTCTTTCGCAAATAAAAATGGATGTGTTCCGTATCATACGAAGTAGTTTCAACTGTCAAGAATGCGAATCTCTGCACATACTGAACAAGAAATGTCTCTTCACATGAGTTCTTTCTATCAAATTGAACGAGATATATCGCGCATCTATTGGTCGTATGGTATGTTTCAACAGACACATCGTATAGAATGGTGGGCAATTCTTGATTCGGATTCTAAATATCGATTCTACGAGTTTTCAATCTCTCGCAATCCACATGAAGTCAAATGCACACAAACATTTGCATCATCCAAGACGAAAGAAATAGAAAACTATATGAAACGGAATGCACGTATGGCGTATGTTCTGTTTCTGCATCAGACTCGTTAGAAAATGGATTTTTTCAGTGAAACTCGTCTTGAATGTCACTGAAAAGAATGGACAAGGCACTTATCGCAGATCTCTGTGTGATTCTCGGATACATCAACCTGAAACTTCCAAGTGGAAGGATTATCAACAAATTGAAAAGCATTACTACAGATGGGTATGAACTCCTCGGGGATGCAGAAACAATTGAATTCAAGGATGTACAAAGTACGTACATGCGGATTGTAGACGATACAGTTGAATGGTCATTTATTGGCATTCTTGGAAACGATACCATTGGTTGGTTGAAAGCATCAACTGTTCCAGACGATCGTGTATATTCGATTCATCTTTGGGTCTCTACGAAGTACCCTCCGTGGTACCCGGACTCGAAGACGATGTCTTAGAACCAAGGGCAGCAGTAAGAAACGCATCGAATGTCAGAGGATCAGGAACACCTTGAAACGAAATGACTTTGTCGATTGTTTCGAGTTTGAATGTCGGATATGCCTTGACTTTGTACAAGGCACTTTTTCCCTTGTCCATTTCTGCATTGATTTCTTCCATACGAACTTTGTACCCTCCGTATTCTACTGGTGTATTCTTGAGTGATTGCTTGAAAGAACGCCATGGTGCTTGTGCCTTTTTGCACCACGGACACCATGTTGTATAAAACATCATGAATCGCGCTTGTCCTGCTTCCAATCCATTGTGTGAAATAGGAGGATCTTCTACGATGAGTTTGGATGCAGGATAGAATCCCCTTTCCTTGCGAAAAAAGAGAACAAACACGAGTACAACTACAATCACTACACCAAGGGCAGTCCAAACTTCAGGACCCATTCTTACCAAACGACGGATAAAAGATGTTTGCCTTCTTTTGCTCTTCTGCGTACCAATTCCGATAGGCAGTTTTAGAATCTTCTCCTTTCAGAATCATCCGCCATGCGATTTCGGAGGTTTGGCGCTCGGGTTCGTAGTTCTTGGGGGTGATTTTGAACCACTTACCGTTGTAACGAACCGCCTTTTCAGTGGAGGAAAGATTCGTATGAGACATCTCTTCCATAGTGAGAGAGGTTTGTACATGCGCGTCCATTCCTGAATCGTGTACTGGTCCCCCATGGATAGGTTGCATCGCCCACAGATTGGATATAGGTTATCTAGAGAAAGCGTTCCTCCTTTGCTTTCTGGTATATCGTGTGCACATTGAAAATCAAAGACTGTGATTGAATTCTTACACCAACATACAGTACATTTGCTTTCAAATTTCTTACCTACTCGCCTCAACCATACTTGCTCTCTCACTGCCTTTGGAATCTTTTGTTTGGGCGTCATCTCTTGATGTAGAATGCACGTAGATAGAAAATGGATTGATTTTTCTACATAGCATCTCGATATCACTAGATACAAAAATGGGAATCAATAAGAGCAAACTCAAGTGCCTTCTTCTTCCTGCCCAGAGCGGTAAGACGCGAAAGGTAGAAGAACAAATTGTCAAGTTTAATCTTATCAATGACCTCTTTGGTCACAGCGATGATATCAATGTATGGATTTCTGCGAATAACAAACTCCTTGTCCATCAGACGACAACTCGTATCCGCAAGGATCTTGGTGTTTCTTCTGATTCAGACACCGAATGCGAATCCAATGCAACCATTAAGGGTAAAATCTTCAGTTGGACCAGTGGCACCAAGCAAAGCAACATTACTGCAAAGGAACTTGCATTTGAGATCCTTGGCGATGTAGATATGGTCGTTCTTTGTGCACATGCGGTCCGTGTCCGTTACCTCATCTCTATGATCGGGCATCTCACGACTCACCGTGCATTCAACAAGAAGATCAATATCTGGATCGACGAAGCAGACCATACCATCAATGTATGGAGCAAGTATCCGGAACTTCTCAACAATCATGCAGTAAATCAGATTACACTTGTCAGTGCAACTATGAACTCTGTGTTCGCAAAATACGGACGACTCGGGTATATTCCCTATATGGTAACACATCCTGCATGTTATCGGCGTCTTAAGGATGCTGATAAGATTGTAGAGGATGTTGGCAAGTCCTCTCCAGTAGAATATATCCAGCACGTACTGAACAAGCACAAATCAACTCTGATCAAACCCGGTATGCGGGCATTTATTCCAGGAGACTATACGAAAAAGAGTCACGATGATATTGCCAAGATGCTTATTGATCTTGGGTTCGCAGTGATCATTCTCAACGGTACTCGTAAAGAACTCTGTATTCCTGGAACAGACCCTATGGATCTTCGCCCGTATCTCACGGTTACCGATTCTGATGACATTCCTGACGAATTCAACACAACGCTTGCACGAATGTACATTGAGAACAACCTCATGCAGTATCCTTTGGCAATCACTGGATTTATCTGTGTAGAGCGCGGGATTACATTCCAGTGTCCTCCTGTTGAGGGCGAGCATCGTGGATTTCTCTTTGATTATGGAATCATTCCACCTATTGCAGACAAGGCAGAGGCATATCAGACAATGGCACGTCTATTTGGAAATGTCGGCGACTTTCCTGACTATAAACCATGCAAGATCTACACGAACAGCGCAACATTCAAGCGCGTTGAGAATCAGGAAGAGATTGCGGTAAATCTTGCACGCATTGTTGCAGAACAACACCTATCTGAAGTTGGTCCCGAACACTTTGAGGAGGCAGCAGATCCCGATGAGTATAAGCGCAAGGAGGTGCCTATTGTCGTTCCGATGGATTCGGCGACACTTGCTACAATCAACGCACTTTCTACAGAAGATAAGCGTTCTGCGATCCTTGTACATCTTGCAAAGACAAATCCCGAGGTGGCAACAAAACTCGAATCATATGTCGTGAAAAAGATCATTTGTCCAGACACGACCTATTCTAAGAAGCGACACATTGATATGAATGTTCGGGCAGCATCAAAGAATCAAAAGATTACGTTTAATCTGAAACCAGAGGATCACTTTGTCAACAACTGGCAGTGTATTCTTGATAAGGAGGGTGAACGCGCGATCTACATCGTATACAACGGTAAGATTGGTCGAACGATGTAAAATGGATTGATTTTTCTACATAGAAATGTATTTTACACAGACAAAATGGACTATTCAGATCCGCATAAGAACTATCTTCGGTTGCTTGAGACGATCGAGTATCTAACGAAAACACCAACACCGCCACAGTCGTGGTTTGATACACATTACAAGCATATGTGTGCATACCGGAAACATTTTCCGGACTTCGCGGCGATGCATCCAGAAATGGAATCGGAGTCGTTTCGTATCATTCTCTCAGAGACTGAGGACCTTCTTGGTCGTATGCTCACTCTCTACGAGTATCATAGATGGTTTGATGTTGGAGATTATCTAACGTTCAATAGACATTTGGCCCACATTGTAAAAGAAATCTATTCACTCGACGAGTGTGCAGATATGCTATCCGGATTGGGGGTTTAGGCAGGGAATCCAACGAGACCCGCGCCGATACCGAATCCAGCACCGGTGCGCGCAGATGCGCCGATAGACGGGGCATAGATATCAAGGATTGCAAACGTGGCCATCGCCGTCAACGAGATCATACCGATTTCGCTGATTTTTAGTTTTCCGGGCAACCAATACGCAACGACCGCAACGGCGAGACCCTCCAAGAAATACTTGAGAAGACGAGTCATCAAATCACTTGCCATAGAAGGGATCTTGGGAGCTTCGGCCATTCTTTATACAAGTTTCCAGAAGAAAATTTACCCCATATGCAAAGCGAATGAAACATATTACATACAAGGTGTCAATTGACCCTGATGTGAAATATAGTCTTTCTGAATTCAGACTCTTGCTTGCAATCTATTTGTCGTCTCCGGATGGTTGGGAACAATATGGATATACATTTGAAGAAGATCAAAAATATGGACATGTTCATATACGGTTGTCTTCGACGCCCACGATTACCAAAGCATGTGGTTTGGCACCTAATCTATCTTGTGCCGAACTAGGAGGGAAAAAGATGTATCTCAATGCTTCTCGATGGTTGAAGGGGGCGCGGCAATCCAAATTAGATATTGAAAACTATCGTCAGTACATGGTCTCTCATGAGATGGGGCATATTTTGGGGAAAGAACACAATGTCTGTCCTTGCAAGGGATGTCCTGCTCCAATCATGCTTCAACAGACACTTGGATTGCATGGATGTTCTCCGAATACGGATGTTCGGCGTTAAATTAATGACTTTCATAACCATTCCATAAAACAATCAAAGATGCCTCGTGAAGAACTCCCTGCATTTGACGAAACTGGCGCCCCGGTGGATTTCCTCGAGGAGGACCCGGAAGTCCCGACCCAGCGCTACTGTATTATGTCCTTTCTCTCTCCCGAGAAGGTCATCACACAGAAGTCTGAATTTTTCAATGAGAAGTTCGTAGAGTGGTTGGAGTACGATTGGAAGATCAAGGGAATGGAACACTTTGTTGACTTCGTCTCCAAGAAGTATTCCCTTAAGATCGACGACCTCTTCAAGGATCTCGAAGAGTTCACCAAGGTCCACAATGCGGACATCAAAAAGACGGACATCAACGAACAGTACAAGGTCTTCCTTCTCAAGAAGGAGAAGGATCTTGATACAGAATTCACGGAGAAGGTTGCATTCCGTACCAATGTTCGCGGTGTCAAACTCCGTCGTGTCTTTGCGAACCTCGAGGAGGCACAGATGTTTGCGAAGGTCCTCCAGCGCAAGTATCCCCGCGACAGTCTCTATGTAGGCAAGGTTGGTTGTTGGCTCCCGTGGGACCCCTCTGAGCACCAGATGCCGGAAGTTGAGTATGCGGAGAAGGAACTCAATGAACTCATGCGCCGCTACAAGGAGAATGAGGTCAATCGTGATATCTTCTTCGAGGAAGAGAAGGCAGCAAAGATGAAGGCACAGAAGGAAGAAAACGAGCGCCGTAAGCGTGAGTCTCAGCAGGCGCTTATTGAGAATGCCCCCGTTCACCCTTCGGAAGGCGCTCTTCGGGAGTAAATCAAAAAACAGGTATGACTACCTGTTTTCCTAGATATACGTACCAACCTTCGTATACCAATGAATTCCACCTGCTTGAATCCAATCCATTCTCGTGAATACATTCGTATCCTCCGATTCCATAATCTTTCTGTTTCTCAGGCAGACCGCAATTATTAGAAGTTCAGAACACAGTTGAGACTGTGTTCTGAGAGTCTGAATTTTCTATACGAAAAAAATCCGTTTTTATACTCCAAGTTTCTTGAGTTCATTCTCAATTTCTTGCCGAAAGTCCCCCATGTCATACTTGTCATAGTCGTCAAATGCAGGGATTTCAAGTGCCTTATTCTCGAGGATGTATAGAAGTTCTTCTTTTCTATCGATATCTGTTGTAGTTCGACACTCAAGTGTGAGAGTTGCGAACTCAATGAAGAACTTGTATTGCTTAACGAGATATTCATCATCTTTAGTGTTAACGGTACAACCATACAGATTCAATACGTGTTTCTGTATCGTTGCAATCACATGTGTTTCATTCTCTTGAAAACAGATCATATAATCACTGCTGTTGATAGACATTTTGATATCGGGTGAGAGTATGTCATTTTTTGATACAAAATCCATTTTCATTGAAAAAACCACGTCCTTCACTTCAGATATACTCCTGCATCTCTTCACGGAACTCGTCCATCTCAGAGTCGGTGTAGTTCTCGAACTTGAGTGTCTGAACGATGCGACGGAGAGTCTGCAGGATGTCCTGCTTCTTGACTCCGTCTGTTGTCGTCCTGAACTCCAGTGCGAGACGCGCGAACTCGATGAAGAGTTCGTACTTTGCGATATACTGGTCGTTGTTGAGGGTATCCTTCTTAAAGGCCGCGATATACATCTCCTTCTCGGAGATGATGTACTCGACGCTCTTCTTGCTGTCCATGAAACAGTTGAGATACGTCCCCCCGTGAGGGACCGTGATCATCGACACACATGGAGACATTCTTGATGAGTTGTCAGTACTTCTTTGAGAGTTTGAATTTCTTATACAAAAAACATCCATTTTTATCCCGTCTTCTTTACCCATACCTGAGGACCCGCATTCTTCTTCTGGACCTTTGAGGGATCAAACTCGTCTCCTCCAAGAAGGGTTGATGAGAAAGGTGTATTTCCAACCCACAAAGAATCGTCGCACATGCGAAACGATGGATGTTCAGATGCTTTATACCAAAACACCTGATCTTCTAGACGATTTGATTGAACACCATTTGCAACAACCAGACATTCATAGTTCTCTGTACATTGGTCCATGAATTGACAAAACATCTCAAACGTGGGAAACATACCAGCAAAGTTTTCATAAATACGTTTGCGATTGGAAATGTTGTTCTCACGAAGAATGAAGACGAAATCGATGTTCGTACGCAAGTTAGGAGATACACCGAGAGGATACTGCATAGTAATCATAGTAACCATATCAATGTGTCGACCGTTCATGAAAATATACCGAGTTGATTCCTCATTAATCCATGACTTGTCATACAAACAATCGTCGAGAATCAAGAATGCACGAGGATCCATCGTTGCCGCAGAACCGCCAGACTTCTTTGCATGATTCCGTGCCTGTTTGACTGCAAGTTGCCGTTTGATAGCATTCATAACGATTTCCGGACGATATTTATCATGAATCAACTTGGAAGGAACCATTTCCTGAAAGAAAGGACTGGCAACTTCTGTGCCCGAAATGACAGTTCCAATGGGGAAGCAATTTTTTGTGTTTGCAAGAATATCTCGAACCAAGAACGACTTTCCGGTATCCTTTTTTCCGATGAGAACAATCATTGGAGACTTTCTCGAATCGATTTCGCATCGATCAACAAGTGTCTGCATATTGAACTTGCGGATTTGGAAATTCATTCTGCGGTATGTTTTTTGATTTGGTTTATACCTTGGAATATAATTGGAAATGGTCAAGCGCAAATCGTCTACACAGGGAGATTTGCGATCGTCTCCGGTGGTTCTGTCTATGACAAAGGTGTCGCCTATTTCACTTTCTTCATGGAACATTGCACATCCTCAGTCTTATTTCCCTCCTTTGGAGTCACTTTTTAAAACAGACGAACTCTCTCGTGTTCATGAATATGGAATTCGATTTCCAGACCCCATTTCTGCCGTTGTATCTGAATCAGAAGTTCGCCTATTGTCTGGAAAACATGTCCCGATTCATTTGAAGAAAACGATGTTGCTGAATCCATTCAAGTGGATGAAAGGAGAGTATGGTACACTTGGTCTCCCTATGTCACGATCACACGCAGACGATGTTCATTCCAAACTTCAGAGTCCTCATACTGCAGGATATGTTGGATCTATTTTGTCCGTTGCATTGTCTCATTCCGATTGCATTCACTTTCCGAAGGTGTATGGTGTCTATACGGGAATGTCTTCAAAACATACGATCGACATTTCAGATGAGTACGAAATTCTCTCTGAACGCAAGTGGTTTTCTCAAAATATCGGAAAAACATTTCAGGTATCGTTGAACGAAGGAGTCAGTCATACAATTTCATACACACGATCGGCACGCCCATCTATTTTGCTTGGGGAAGAAGTGGACATCGGAATGGTAGAAGAAGTCGATGGAATCCCCAACGATGCGACTGGCCCTGCAGAGATGGTTCCTATGTTTCAAGAGAGCGAAACTCCCGAGGGAGACGATGATGATTCAGACCTTTCTACGTCGTATGTTTTTAACATTGAATCACTTGACACAAGCGATATTCCTTCTGACACAGAAGAGGAAGTTCCGATGGAAGAGGAAGAAGAGGAAGAACCCTTTGCATGGGCAACATTTGAAAATGTCCCAGTTCAGGTAACTGTTATGGAAAAATGCGAAGGATTGCTCTACAAACTTCTAAAACAGAATCCTTCTCCTGAAAAGCATATGGCATGGTTTGCTCAAGTTATTTTTGCACTTGCCTATGCTCAGCGTAATTTTGGTCTGACACACAATGATCTTCACGCCAACAACATTATGTACAACCGCACAGATATTGAGTTTCTCTATTATTCTCACGGAGGAATCCACTACAAACTTCCAACATTTGGATACATTATCAAAATTATTGACTTTGATCGTGGAATCGGATATCTTCGACTTCCTGGAATGAAAGAATCCAAACTCTTTATGAGCGATCAGTTTGCACCAAATGAGGAAGCAGGGGGACAATACAATATGCAACCTTTTTATCATTCAAAGTATCCGGTTATCAAACCGAATCCTTCCTTTGACCTTGTTCGACTTGCGACATCTATCTTTTGGGATTTGTTTCCGTATGGCCCTCGATATGATGAATACACCGAGAACCCAGTTTTCAAACTTCTTGTTCGCTGGATGACGCTCCCCGATGGTTCGTCTGTTTTGTTTCACAAAGCACAACCCAAGGCAGATCGCTATCCTGGGTTCCACAGTTATAAGGCAATAGCACGATATTGTAAAGATACTGCAATCCCTCGAAAGGAGATTGCAGAATTGAAAGAATATATTGTTTCCTCGTTACCGTTGGGTCAAATTCCTTTGGTAATTGATCTTTAAAATGGATTTGTTTCTATCTACAACAGAGTAGAGTACATCAACTCAAAATGGAGTACCACATCACAATTCACACCGATATCTATCGGAAGTATCTCGTGCACAAGATGGACGGGCATTGGGATATTCTTGTTTTCAGGACCGCATCTGTGGATCTTGCGAATGAGGTCCTTGCCTTTCTGAATTCTCGTGCACCTAGTAATCTTCTGAATTACGTCACATGTGAACACGGGTATCCGACCATTCCTGGTCCCAACTTTGAGATCAAGGAAGTTACAGCAGCAACTACGATTACCTCTCCTATTTATCCGTTCAAGAAGTCGGATGTTGACTTTGAGTCCTATCCCTACAACTATCTGTTCCTTGAAGGATATACAGATCGCAAGGATACACTCGACGCCGCACAGGCGTATGTCAATATCTACTTCACGGAACTTCGAGAGTTCATCGATGAGATGCGCACCAAGTTCGGACCTACAATCGTTTGAACTTTTTTCATTAAAACGTAGGTGTTCCAACAAACATATCTTGCGAAATTGGAACTTCAGGCGTAACCTCTTTTGCAATATCAAGAATTGATGTGGGGGTGGACACTGCATATGCAACTCCTCCTGACATCATTCCTCCCAATGAACATAGTTTCAGCGCAACATCCCATTCGATCGGTTGTTCCTTCGATTTCCGATCCAATACGTACAAGACAAGACATGTCAGTGCGACCCCAATCGCAACATATGTAATGACCATTTATTCGCATTCTGTGGTAATGTTTACATATTTAGAACGAGCGTATCAGATGAAACATTTTTGGAAATTTCTTCAAGAGGATCAAGTTCTTTTTGTTCCGCAACTGGAACCTCTACTGCCTGCTCATCTAGGTCAGTGATAGACAACGCATCTTCATCAACTTCTTCACCGAGATTCAATTCAGGTTGTTTCTCTTCTTCCTCTTCCTCTTCATCTTCCTCTTCTTCTGGCATGTCTTCAAATACAACAGACTTGTTTGCTGCAGGAGGTGCAATAACCGGCGCTTCTTCCTGTTCGGAGAAATAGGACCGCGCAATCAACTCCCAAGGCAAAAAGACACGAATCACATCATCAATACACTTGTAAATTGTCTGTTCGATTTCCTGACGATTCCGCGCCTGTTGTTCAGAGGGAACCTGTGTTGTACGGAACAAATACGCAGTCTGCCAGAGTTTTCGAGCAGAATGTTTGTACAATTCATGAATAAATTTCGTGACGTTCGGGCGTTCAAACTCAACTCGCATCTGCGACGCCTGACCGCGATAATGAAGAGATGCAAAGGACTTCATATATGACAAAAAGACTCCCATCAGAAGATCGTCCATGTATCCACATTTGGATGCTTTCAAAATGCGTTCAACTTCTTCGCCCAATGTGGTCTCTGACCAATCCGGAACTTTCGTGATAAGATTCTGAAATGTTCGAAGAATCTGATCGGGTTGTTGGTTACGTTCACACAGAGATTTTGCACTTTCGTAGACACTCCAGAACCCCTCTGCAACTCGAGGAACAAGCAGACTCGCGAGGTGATCGCGAAGTTGAACTTTTGCAACTTCAGTGTCTCCCATTTGTGGGAGTATATAGAATGTGTTGAATCAAGAATACCGCAAAAAATGGATTTATTCCTACACAGTGTGAATATGAGTACAAAAATGCCACGCCGTAAACTTGGTCGCACGGGTCGCCTTCGGGCACGGATTCGTCGGCATCTTGCAGAGATGTACGGAGACGATTACAACGACGATATGATTCTGCAGCGCTATTGGTGTATGCAAGAGATGCGTGGGTGGTAAAAACGGATGTTTTTTCTATAAGAAATACAGACATTCATAGAACACACACAAAATGAAGGTTTGCAATCTTGCCAATTTCTTTACATCATTCGATGCTCTTGCGAGCATCCTTGCGGGAATCGCAAAATGACAAAAACGGATTTTTGTTTTTGTACGGAAAGAAGAGCATACAAAATACCAAACACAATGGAGAACAACACTGAGTTCCGCAAGTTCCTCGAGAAGTCCATCAAGGACTCTGAGAAGAAAATTGAGGAGATGAAGACTCTCCTCGCATCTATTGATAACGGCGCTCCGGCGCCTGTGAAGAAGACTCGCGCTAAGAAGGTCCCGTCGAATGACGAGGCACCGAAGGCGGAGGAACCGAAGAAGAAGGCACCTGAGGCAAAGAAGGAGACGCGCATTCCGCGCATGACTCCTGCTCTGAAGAAGAAGCTTGAGACTGAGATGACCCGCCAGGGTGTCGTCGTTGACGACGCATTCTATGGCGAGTATCGGAAGCACATCAATGAGATGTCCGAGGAGGACTACAACAACCACGAGAACAAGGACGACCACATGGTCGACTATGTGAGTACCAAAGTGAAGGGCAGCAACGCTGCCGGAGGGGGACCTGCGTCCCCCGAGGTTAAGAAAGTCTCTGAACTCAAGGGACTTGAAGAGGCCGGAACTGGCATCTTCAAGAACAAGTCAGGAAAGCTCGTCACCGGTCCCACAGAGGACGTTGACGAGGACATGGAAGACGCGAAGTTTAATGGCGAGGAGTACATTCTCGGCACGAAGACGAAGCGCGTTTACAAGGCGGATCCCGATGGGGGTCCCGACGTGTTCTGCGGTTTCTGGGGTATCGGCAAGTTTGCCGGTGCAGACGACTAAACTTATTGTGTAGCATCAACTACATTTTTTACTTGTTCTGGAAACATCACAACGCCGCCAAACAATGCGTAGATCATCACAATGAAAAAGAGAGATCCGCCGAGACTGAAGATGCTCATGACACCAAGAACAAGTCCAAGTGCAACTCCAAATCCACCTGGAACAATTGCCTGTCCCGTGTAATATCCTGCTGCCGCGAAGAAGATAGACAGAAAGATGGCAAATGCAAGATGTACGTATCCAAATACTTTTGCTGCACTTGTGACTGGAGCAGCTGGTTTAGATGAATCAGGAGGAGCAGACAAAGATACCTGATCTCCATCATTTTTTTGCATCAATGTTGAGTTTCCACCATTAATTGTGTACTGCATTTGAAACGTCTTTGCAACTCCAGGTGCGGGGTCCAGAATTCCGAGATTCTGAGGAGTGACTGTAAAATCTATACTTCCATCCTGTACCATAGACTGGACTTCTTTCGTGACATCCGTGAAGTTTCCTGTAATTCCATACGATGCCTTTGTGATATTTAATCCAGAACCGTTGCCTCCAGACATCCTTACTTATTATGAAGAGAACATGGTATTTGCAACACCACGCGTGATTCGCAAAAAGTTGTACGATTCTACATGTGCACGAACTGTATATGTATATTCGTAGACAACTCCCTGTGATTTATTAATGACAGAAACAACTTGGTCAGTAGTATATCCTGCAGGATTCGCAATTACAACAGGATTCTGATTAAGCACACTTGATTTAAGAATACATTGTTGCGTTGTACCCGATGTCGCAGATTGAATAGGAGGTGTTTGTGTGGCAATCCGCAGGATTGTCTTGTTGAACATAGATCCATTAATGGTTCCGGAGGGTTGATGAGTATGGTGATCCAATGCAAAGGAATATGTATAGATTCCTGGAAGACCTGTCACTGTTTTTCCAACGTGATGGCGATAGTTCTGAAGAAGAGTGTAGAAGGATGTATTCTTTTCAGGAAGACGTTCTGTGCCATCCAAAAGAATGGTTGCAGTAGAAAGAATCTCAGAATTTGAGACATTCTGACCTTGCGAAATTCCTGACGAATAATATGGCGTCATCAAAGGAAGACCACTCGTATCATACGGAGATGCACGCGGATTCACCCAGTTGGTATAATTGTCCCAACCATTGTTTGTGGGAATATCCGATCGTTGTGCAACCCACACAACACGTGTACATAGATTTACCATTGTAAGTTCAATATCGTTTCCTGCACCCGTGATATTGTCTTGACGAACCACACGAGTCTCGCGAATCTTAAACGCATTGTCACTTTTTGCCAAGTTTACCATCTCTGCATCCGAAAGGAAAATGTAGTTTGCCTCAACGAAAGGATTCAAAAACCATGTAGTCAATGCAGTACTTGAAGGAGTTGCATTTGCAGTCGGAGGACTCAAAAATCGATACGTCTGAAATAGAGGGTCTGTGGGGTCAGGCGCAATCCGTTGCAAGAACGTAGGACTTGATGGACGGACGTCTTTTACGGTAAAGAGTTCATATACGTTCCGGACTTCAAATACGAACTCGACTTCAGAATATTGAAGTGCGACAAGTGGCAATGCAGATCCTACATCTTCGCAAAACCAGAAATGAAAAGGAATGACAAGTTCACGTCCAAGAATAGAAGGTGCAGCAGTAGTCGTTGCACCACTGATGGCATGCGGATATTGATTCATTCTACCTTGTGCATTTGCAGGATCTGTCAGTTCAGGTACATTTCCAACCATACGATCAACAATTTCACGTTTGTTAGCATCATGGGTTGTATATGAATACAACTTCATCCATTCTCCAGTATGGGTTGCAATCGGACTTCCATTGATCAGAACAGACACGGATCGAATCATATTGTACCCCAAATTAGGAATCCATTGAAATTCATACCCAACTGCAGTTGCATCAGGGGCAAGACCAGTTGTACCAGCAGGCACGGGTGCGACAGGAGAATAGATGTCCGGCAACGATACGTGCAAATAACAGTCATGTACAAGTTGAGCATTGCGATCTACTTTTACACGAAAACTGCGCGTACCTTGCAGAGGAAGTTCTAAATGATTGCTACGAACATCGAGACGGAAATGTTCCATTGCAAAATCAGTGTGACGTTTGTACATGGATCGAAAGTGAGTGAAAGATGGATTTCCAGTGACAAGTTGGTCTTGTGCACCTTTTCCTACGAGTTGAATTAACCCGCCAGGCATTTGTATAGGTTCCTTATGAAAGATTGCGTAAAATATACGTCTCCAATGCACCTGACGTAGATCCTTTTTGAAGGTTTGTATCACGTATCACCTTGCGTGAAGATGCAATTGCCTGTCGGCGTAAACGTTCAGTTGCCAAAGATGCATCCTTCGTCAAAGATTGAATGTGTTTTGTTTTCCCAACTTGTTCTCCCCATGGTGTTATGGGTTGAACAGGTGGAGTAGAATATGTGTATGCCTGTTTGCTAACATAGAGCGCTCCTAATGCAAGAAGACCTCCAAAGATAAGATTGAGAGACATTTGTTTATCGCGCGCATGTAATTATTACGTTCGAAGAATTGACCCAGAATATCTCAAACATATATCGCTTTCCTGCAGGAACAACCACGTTCGACGCAAACTGGACTACCCATCCTGCACCTACCGTTGTAGATGTAACTGTCGTAGGAACAGTGATAGTTCCACCTGCTGGCGCAACAACGCACATTAAATATCGTCCACCGTTTCGCATGTTTGCGGAAGTAAATGTAATATCTGTGATCGTATCCCCTGCAGTGAGACCTGTTTCTGCAAGTGCAAACACAGTGTTGAATCTGTTAGGATTTGGATATGTATATGTGCGTGTTGCCGCTGCGCCTGAAATCGTTCCATTAACAAAATCTGGCGTCCATTGAAATCCGATTCCAGATGCTAATGCAATGTTCCCAGTTACTTGCATTGTAGTGTTTACATCCAATCCAAATGTCGGATTTGTCTGTAAAATACCAACGCGACCTAATGCGGCATCCATATGAAGAACAACTGTTCCAGTTATGCCATGCCAACGAACATCGACGTCTGACGTATTTCCTACTACACCACTCGGATTCAATATGATACCTGCCTGTGATCCTGTATATGCACCTGTCATACGCATGAAGTTACGCCCAGTGTTTCCAGATGCAGTAACATAGTAATCTACCTGACCCTGTTCTGCCCCTGTGGTAACCGTAGGTTGAGAAATCTCGCGTTTGGCATATACTTTTGAGGCGGCAACCGTTTGAGTGCTATTATACCCCCAGTGATATTCTCCATACAGTTGATTTCCGGGAGCTGCCGTATTCCGACGCGTGGTTTGTGTGTACGGAATTGCAATTGTACCTGAACCGTGCAAAACAAGCGTTCCTGTGTCTGCAGTTGCTCCCGGATTCGCAATAACTGAATTTCCATTCGATGCAAATGCGCCTGCAATTGCACCCGTAACTCCAAATTGAGATTGCCCTGTTGCAAACAGTGTTTGCGGCGAGGTTGAATTGTAATGGGTGCTGATGAGAACTCCCGTAATCGGAGCATTTGCTGAATTTCTATGGACTATAGTATCTATGCGAGACATTGACTGTTTCACACCTGCAGAATCGTTTGAACGCACGGTAATTCCCCCTGCTATTCCGGTGGCGCCAAATGTAGGTGTATTTCGATAGAATTCAAGTTCAACACCAGCTGACCCTCCTGCGGTATTTTCAATACTCATCGCCGGAAGTGTCGAATTGGGTGCTATACTCTGCCGAACAATGAATGCGCCATTTCCATTGTCTGTTACAACAATGTTCCCGTTCGTAAGATTTGTAGAAACCCCCATATCTGTGCCAGTAAACCCAATACGAAGGTCATCGATATACACCGCACCGTTGGAGTAATAGAAATCATCCGAAGCAGTCGTACCTGTCGGTGCTGCATAGACGACACTGCCGGTGGGTCCAGTAATTCCGGCAGATGAAGACCCTGCGGGTCCAGTGTATCCAGTGTAACCGGTGTATCCCGTATCTCCCGTGAATCCAGAATTGGGACCCGTAGGACCTTCTATACCTTGAGCACCGGTATATCCAGTGTATCCAGTAGGTCCTGTGTATCCGGTGTATCCGGTGTATCCGGTGTATCCAGTAGGACCCACACTTCCAGTAGGTCCTTGAGGACCGACATAGAAGGGAATGAATAGAATGTTCTGATCATTCGTGAATTGAGACACTCCTCCATAGTCAACAAGCGTTGCACCAAGTTCTACATACGAATTTGAAATGATAGTATTCGTTACAACTTCCCATTTCTGATAATTGTCAGAATCCGATTGGTCCTGAATAATGAAGATATCTCCTGCATTCAAAAGAGCAAGGAATACGTCAATGTCTTCATTTCCTGTTGTCAAATGAGAGACGTTAATCTGGGTTGCTGCTGTTTGTCCGGCATTGTTCCAGATGATGTATCCCGCACCTGGGTCTCCAGACGTGATAGTTGTCTTTGCCTTGTAGTTGTAATATGACGTCGACTGTCCTGCTGCACCTGTATACCCAGTATACCCTGTAGGTCCGGTGTACCCTGTGTATCCGGTGTATCCAGTGTATCCAGTGCTTCCTGTATCTCCGGTATACCCAGTGTATCCAGTAGGTCCATACCCTGTATATCCCGTATATCCAGTATCGCCATGGATTCCTTGGATTCCTGTGTATCCAGTGTATCCGGTGTATCCTGTGTATCCTGTATCGCCGGTGTCTCCTTGGATTCCGGTATCACCCTGAATGCCCTGAGGTCCAATTGGACCATCGTTGCCTTGATACCCCTGGGGACCCATCTCTCCCGTATACCCAGTGTATCCTGTATCTCCATATCCTGTATATCCTGTGTACCCAGTGGCACCTTGACTTCCGGTATATCCTGTATATCCGGTATCTCCAGTATATCCAGTGTAACCAGTAGGTCCTGTGTACCCTGTGTATCCTGTATCTCCATATCCTGTAGGTCCAGTGTACCCAGTGTAACCAGTGTAACCTGTGTACCCAGTGTCTCCATATCCTGTGTACCCAGTGTACCCAGTGTACCCAGTGTACCCAGTAGGTCCAGTGTATCCTGTATATCCAGTAGGACCGGGGTTCGGATTGGCAGCAATTGTCGTGTGAATGTGAGATACAGTTCCATTGCGGAATTCCAGAACAGTCGAACGATTGTTTCCGGAAAAGTTTCCATAGAGTCGGACTTGAATACGCTTCGTCAAATCTGGAAGGGTGACCGTAGGAATCAAAAGTGCATATGTATAAATTGCCTGAATCCCTACAGCAACTGTCGTCGCATCCCCAGATGACCCCGTTCCCATCAGAACAGGATTCGAAACACCGTCTGCATCTACGTAATAGACTGCACCATAATAGGATACACCAAGTGTGGTTGCAGAACTGAAATACACGTTGAAATCCCAATATCCTGCAAGAATAACTTCTGTCTTGGATGTTCCTGTCGCCTCTGTAAACGTTGCAAGAAGTACATCATTTGTGTTGTTGATGTTTCCTGTTGTAATTGTTGTTTGTGCGGAAATGGTCGGAATGTCGTTCAGAGTACCCGACTGAGGAATTGCACCTCCTGCAGTGTCCATAAAAAGAATAAGACCCGATGACTGTCCTGCTGCACCTGTATACCCAGTGTATCCTGTAGGTCCTGTGTATCCAGTGGTCCCAGTGTAACCGGTGTATCCTGTATATCCAGTGTATCCAGTAGATCCAGTGTCGCCTTGAGATCCAGTGTATCCTGTGTAACCTGTGTACCCTGTCTCGCCTTGAGGTCCCGTGTACCCAGTGGTTCCGATAGGTCCAGTGTAACCGGTGTACCCAGTGTATCCTGTACTTCCAGTGTATCCCGTGAATCCAGTGTATCCAGTGTATCCAGTATCACCTTGAATTCCGGTGAATCCCGTGTATCCAGTAGGTCCTGTGGTTCCGGTGAACCCTGTGTACCCTGTGTAACCAGTATGACCGGTGTATCCTGTATCGCCATACCCAGTGTACCCTGTATATCCTGTGTACCCTGTCTCGCCCTGAATTCCAGTGTACCCTGTGTATCCCGTAGGTCCAGTGTACCCAGTGTAACCAGTATGACCGGTGTATCCTGTATCTCCATATCCAGTGTACCCTGTATACCCCGTGCTTCCAGTGTAACCGGTGTATCCCGTAGGTCCAGTGTAACCGGTGGGACCTGTCTCTCCTTTCAAGGAGAACTCATATGTCCATGACATTTTACTCTAACCGGTAGAAGTTTCCCGTCACCAAATCAACATACAGATCGCCAACGCGAGGATACCCTGCAGGAAATGTGTAAAAGGACGGACCAGTGGGTGCGGAGAAGATTTGTGTACCAGTTACACCTGTATCTCCAGTGTACCCAGTGTATCCTGTACTGCCTTGAGGTCCTGTGTACCCAGTGTATCCTGTCTCGCCCTGAATTCCCGTGTATCCTGTGTACCCTGTATATCCAGTGTCTCCTTGAATTCCAGTATATCCGGTGTAACCGGTGTATCCCGTACTTCCTTGAATTCCAGTGTACCCAGTGTACCCAGTATCTCCTTGGGGTCCTGTATATCCTGTCGTTCCAGTGTACCCAGTGTCGCCCTGAGGTCCAGTATATCCAGTGTACCCAGTATCGCCTTGAGGTCCAGTGTACCCCGTGAATCCAGTGTACCCCGTGAATCCAGTGTACCCCGTGAATCCAGTGTATCCGGTAGGTCCAGTATATCCTGTATCTCCAGTGTACCCCGTAGGTCCAGTAGGTCCAGTATATCCTGTATATCCAGTGTACCCTGTAGGTCCAGTGTCTCCTGTGTACCCCGTGTAACCAGTAGGACCAGTGGTTCCTGTGTATCCGGTGTAACCGGTAGGTCCGTCAATGCCATCCAAGTTCACGTTATAGAGTTGACTACCAGGGAAAGACCCTGTCTTGTTCACAATCAGAAGAACAAGTGCACCTGTAACTTTGGAATAGGAAACAACACGTCCTTCGATTGTGTTGGCAGAGTTACCCGGGTCCACAACGATCAAACTATTCCCTGCAATGTACGCGAGTGATGTATCTACTGTAAATCCGGCAGTTGCCCCTGGTGAATACGTACTAAAGTCAAAGGTTGTTGTAGTTGCATATCTATCTCCTGCAATACCAGTATATCCGGTATATCCGGTGTATCCAGTTTCGCCCTGAATTCCAGTGTACCCTGTGAATCCAGTATATCCAGTAGGTCCTGTGTATCCCGTAGGACCAGTGTATCCGGTATCTCCTGTGTATCCCGTGAATCCAGTGTAACCAGTAGGTCCTGTGTAACCAGTAGGACCGGTGGTTCCTGTGTAACCGGTGTACCCTGTGAATCCAGTATATCCGGTAGGACCGGTGGTTCCTGTGTAACCGGTGTACCCAGTATCTCCTTGGGGTCCTGTGTATCCTGTGTATCCCGTATATCCAGTGTATCCTGTTTCTCCTTGAATTCCAGTATACCCTGTAGGCCCAGTGTACCCAGTATATCCCGTGGTTCCTGTATATCCAGTATATCCAGTAGGACCGGTGTACCCGGTATATCCCGTGGTTCCTGTATACCCGGTATCGCCCTGAGTTCCTGTGTATCCTGTGAATCCAGTATATCCGGTGAATCCTGTGTAACCAGTAGGTCCAGTTACACCTTGAATCCCAGTATATCCAGTGTACCCCGTATATCCAGTAGGACCAGTATACCCAGTATATCCCGTGTATCCAGTAGGTCCAGTGTATCCAGTATACCCTGTGTACCCTGTCTCGCCCTGAATTCCAGTGTACCCAGTGTATCCAGTGTACCCAGTATCGCCTGTTGCACCTGTAGGTCCAGTTGGACCTTGAATTCCAGTGTAACCAGTGTATCCCGTGTACCCCGTATATCCAGTGTACCCAGTGTACCCAGTATCTCCTGTGTGCCCGGACGGTCCTGTGTATCCAGTTTCTCCTTGAATTCCTGTGTATCCCGTGTACCCCGTATATCCAGTAGGACCAGTATACCCGGTATATCCCGTGTATCCAGTAGGTCCAGTGTATCCGGTGACACCCTGGATACCCTGCGGTCCTGTGTATCCTGTATATCCAGTGTACCCCGTATCGCCCTGAGTTCCTGTGTATCCTGTGGTTCCAGTATATCCAGTGGTTCCAGTATACCCTGTGTATCCAGTAGGACCAACATATTGACCTGCATCCTCCCAAACAGACCCATCCCAAACATAGAGATGTCCATCTGACAAAACAATGTATGCATCTCCTGGCAAATTTCCTGACGGAGGCAAACTCCCAACATCTGCAACCGTCCCTTTCAATGTAATTCCTGTTCCTGCAGGACCCGCTGCACCGGTGTATCCTGTAGGACCTTGAAATCCGGCAATCCCTTGAGGTCCTGTGTATCCAGTTGCACCCGTGTCTCCCTGTGGACCTTGAGGTCCGATAGGACCGACTGGTTTAAATGAGGCAGTTGAACAACACGAACTTCTGGCAGGAGAAAAAGGCATTCTCTATTGTTCTTACATACGCAAATGTTGAGCAGGAGTGCAGCGAGTGCATCCTGTGAATTTTGTACTCATGTTCAAAGGAGGAGTGACCCCGCACATGCAGTTGACAACATTAAGTTTCCGAGATGGCACAAGAGAGACCGACTTTTCAGACTGAAGGACATATCCTGCATTGAAAGAGGCAACGTAATCCGTCCACTTCGAAGATTCGCGACGAATACGAGAGGATCCTACATCACGAGTCAACGGGAACGGGCGTGTTGCATCTGCAGCGACGGCGACATTCGTAATGTCCTTGTTCTTCTCCGACTCATACCGAGACCCTCCAACGATACGTTGAAGACGAATCCAATCGCCTGCACTAAGAGGAAGGGGCATCTTTACGTAAACCAGCGAATTTCATTCTCTGCGGTTCTGTCTCCAAGTTTGAGCAAACGCTGATTGTCCTCGAATGCAATTGGATCAAATACTTCACGTGAATCGGGATCATAAATGAAAATCTGACCTTTGACTCGAACGAATTGCAACCGACGTTTAATACGTCGAATGTTTCGCATGTATAGTTCATCGCGCTCATCTGCTTTGAATG
>Ga0247723_1000137_pt1 | contig 46374 bp, 66 predicted proteins | sample MSEWelMarce5H_FC_FD_189079 | JGI IMG/M metagenome (GOLD analysis project Ga0247723, IMG submission 189079) | Subsurface sediment microbial communities from gas well in West Virginia, United States - MSEEL Well Study Marcellus 5H_FC | ecosystem: Environmental > Terrestrial > Deep subsurface >...
GACAACACTAACATCTTACACAAAGCAATTGATTATTTAAAGAGGGAGCTTATATGAGATACAGATGTTCTAAATGTAAGCAGGTGTATGAGAGGGACAGTGACAAGGCTTGGATAAAAAGCTATTGTACTAAGACAGATCAATATGCTAGATTGATGAAGGAGAAAAGAGTTATGACATTAAATCAAATGGAACAAGAGGCAGTTGTTGTTGAACAACTTGAATGGCTTCTTCAGTATGAACTTAAGCATGATGCTGAAGACCAAGACTGGGAACTTATCAATGCATTAACAAGAGTGTTGAAAGAATTTAAACCAATAAACTTTGTGGAGGAAAAGTCATGAGTGCTTGGCTGATTGCAATTGTTGGTGTTGTCTATGCAGTGGTGGCAGTGGAGCTGCTACTCAAGGGTAACACTGGACTAGGCATAGCCTTTGTTGGTTATGCACTGGGCAATGTGGGACTGTATATGGAGGCAGCAAAATGAAAGAAGCCTTACGCCTTGCATTGGAGGCGTTGGAATGGCAACAGGAGATGTTGTACACAGCGATGCAGTATTCAGCCGCAAAAGGTATGACATTTTTAGGTCATCCACCAAACCCAAACGAAGCCATCACCGCCATTAAAGCCGCACTAGAAGCGAAGGATGAGCCATATGCTTTTGAAGCGTCTATGTATTCCAATGACAGAGTAAAAATTGACCCTGTAACTGGAAATGTAAGCATTGGTACACCAGAGCGCATATTGGTAGGTCTGACGGATGAGGAAGTGTGGGAGAAAGTTGACATGCGTGAACATGCAGAAGGAAATCTTGGTATTGGTACAGCGCCCCCACCACAGCGCACATGGGCAGGGCTGACGGATGAGGAAATTGACAAGGCGTGGCGTAGTGTTGACTACACAGTTCCTTGGGATCAGCATCGTATTGACATTGCCCGAGCCATTGAAGCCAAACTCAAGGATAAAAACATATGACTATTTACACAGACGAAGACGATGAGTTTGAACGCATTGCTAGGGAAAACAAAATGAAGAGCAGTGGTATGAGTTGTTGTACATACGATTGCATTCAAGGCCGTGATTGCCCTGTGCGTACCCGAGCATTAGAAGAAGCTGCACAGGTGGCTGATGACTGGGATAAGAAGAACACACTCAGTAACTATGGGCGTTGCATTGCTCAATTAATTAGGGACTTAAAGAAATGAAAAACTGGTTCATCAGCACATACATCATGACTGTGTGTTATTTACTTGGGGCATTCATTAACTGGGACTACAACGCAGGTAACTGGTCAGAGTTTGCTAGGTTTTCTGTAGTGCTTTTGTGGGCTTTTATCTGCGGTTCTTGGATTACTTATGAGGTGAAGAATGAAACTGCATGAACTAGAAGACCTCATCATGGCAGCATGGATAACTAAAGAGGACATCGACTCCATCCTGTGGGTGTTAATGGACAGAGAGAAGCAACCCGATGAAGACGAACTTGCCAATTTATTAATTGGACTGCACACCCTTCACGATGCTAGAATGACTAAGCTGTTTCATGGATATGAGCAAGTGATTAAGACAAACAAAATAACTTACAAGGGCTATGACATTTCTAAAAACCCATCTACCTTGTGAGACATGTGGTAGCAGTGATGGTTTGTCCATCAATGAAGACATGTCCACCAAATGTTTTGTATGTGATAAATATACACCCGCAACTAACAATGAAAGACTTGAAGTGATTGATGTAGATATAGACATGAAAGACACAAGCTCTTTCCTGAAGGAATACAACGAAGGCTACAGTGTTAGCGTAGCTGATAGACGCATTAACAAAACCACAATGGAACGATATGGTGTGGTGAGAAGCAATGGCTTCTATTACTTCCCCTATTACGACAGCAACTCACAACTGGTGGCAGCTAAGCGTAGGGAAGTGAAGGACAAGAAATTCACAACAGTGGGGGGATGGAGCAAGGGTACATTGTTTGGACAAAATCTATACCCATCCAATGGAAAATATCTCACCATCACTGAAGGTGAGTTTGATGCACTGGCTGCATACCAATTGACAGGTAGTAAATACCCTGTGGTGTCTATTCGCACAGGTGCAGGTAGTGCATTGAAGGATGCCAAAGCAAACTACGAATACATCAACAGCTTTGAAAACATTGTGCTGTGCTTCGATGGTGATGAAGCAGGGCAGAAGGCAGCAAAGGAAGTTGCTGAATTGTTTGGTAGCAAGTGCAAGATATTTAAACCAGACCCTGCATACAAGGATGCATGCGAGTGGCTAGCAGATAACAAAGAGGCGGCATTCGTAGCCCGTTGGTGGGCAGCAGAGCCATTCGTTCCTGATGGTATTGTTAGTGGCACTGGGTTGTGGGAGCTAGTGTCTACACCAATGGAAGCAGCAGATTGTTTCTACCCTTGGAAGGGACTCAATGACATCACCTATGGCATCAGAGCAGGTGAGCTTGTTACATTCACAGCAGGTAGTGGTTTAGGTAAGAGTCAAACTCTTAGAGAAATTGTTTGGCACTTGCTACAGAATAGTAGTGACAACATTGGCTTGATGTTTCTTGAAGAGAGTGTGCGTAAGACTAGCCTGTCAATGATGAGCCTAGCTGCTGATGTACCTATGCACCTACCAACTACAGTGGTGTCTGATGCCTTACGCAAGGATGCCTTTGATAAAACACTAGGCACTGGTAGGCTTTACTTCTTTGATCACTTCGGCAGTACAGCCATTGAGAACATTGTCAATCGTGTGAAGTATATGGCTAAGGGACTGGGATGTAAGTATGTATTCCTAGATCACTTAAGCATCATCGTATCCAGTCAGGACAATGGTGATGAGCGTAAAGCCATTGATGAAATTATGACCAAGCTTCGCATGCTTGTGCAAGAAACTAGTATTGCTCTCATCATTGTTAGCCACCTCAAGCGTCCCTCAGATAAGGGACATGAGGAAGGTGCAACCACTAGCCTAGCTCAGCTTCGTGGCAGTGCTGCCATTGCACAGCTTAGTGACATGGTGATATCGCTAGAGCGTAATGGACAAGCTGACGATCCTGTTGAACGCAACACCACCAAGGTGAGGGTGTTAAAGAATAGATACAGTGGACAAACTGGTCCTGCTTGCAGCTTGCTTTACAACAAAGACACTGGCAGAATGTTCGAGATTGATGAATCAATGGAAGGACTTATGCTATGAAGAAGTGGGATGGATTTGATATTGCCATCATAGGTACAGCATCTGTATGGAATGGTAATGAGCGTGTTGAAGTGTTGGTGTATGACATCTTTGTAATGGTGCAACAACTCATCGTTAGAGATGGTATGACTGAAGAGGAAGCACTTGAATACATTGAGTTTAATATTGAGAGTGCTTACATAGGAAAGGACACACCAATCATAGTGTGGGAATATAACGATGAGTGACGGAGGAAAGGGACATACTCAGCGTCCCAAATCAATAGCTGATGAAGAATGGGCTACTAGATGGAATGCCATCTTTGGTAAAGACTCAGTAGAAGATTACAAACAGTCGGTAGATGTTGACAACCTCCGACAAAATGATAAGGACAATGACAATGATCTTCTTAGACATAGAGACAAACCTGAAACATGACACCATTTGGTTATGTGTTACTAAGCACAACACCACTGGTGAGGTAAGGCACTGGCGGGAAGCCGACACCTTGCAACAATACTTAGATGGTGAGCAAGTGGTAGGCCATAATGTGATTAATTTTGACGCACCAGTGCTGAAGAAGGTGTGGGGCGTTGTCATTCCAGACAACATGTTGGTGGATACATTGGTTATGTCACGCCTGTACAAGCCCGACATTGATATTGTCGTGCCTGAGCAGGGCAAAGCCCCTAGTCCACACAGCCTAGAGGCATGGGGCTATCGCTTAGGCAACCACAAGATTGGTTACACTGCCTTTGATGGTGGCTACACTGAGAGCATGGCTATCTACTGTGAGCAGGATGTTATGCTGTTAGAGAACCTATACAACTTCCTAACAACAACCATGACCAAGGAAGGGTTTTCCCTACAAAGCATTCAGCTTGAGCATGATGTTGCCATCATCTGCCGTGACATGGAAGACAACGGCTTCATGTTAGACATTGAAAAAGCTATGGTGTTGAATGCAACATTGAGTGGACGCATGTCTGATATTGAAGAGGATATGCAGAAGGTGTTTCCTCCCATCGTAGAGCAACGCTTCTCTGAGAAGACAGGCAAGCAGCTCAAGGATAAAGTCACCGTCTTTAATCCCGGAAGTAGGCAGCAAATTGCTGAGCGATTGGCAGGGCTTGGTGTTGTCTTTACAAAGAAGACAGAAAAAGGCAATGTCATTGTGGACGAAGCTGTGCTTGAGAAGATTGACTTGCCAGAGGCTAAGCTTGTAGCTGAATACTTAATGATACAAAAAAGAGTAGCACAGATTAGCAGTTGGTTGGAACTGGTAGGCGATGACGGTAGGGTGCATGGTAGGGTTACTACCAATGGGGCTGTCACTGGTAGGGCTACACATAGCAGTCCTAACATGGCACAAGTTCCTGCCGTAGGTAGTCCATTCGGTGCTGAGTGTAGAGAGATGTGGCGTGTGCCTAAGGGATACAAGCAGGTGGGTGTTGACCTATCAGGCATTGAGCTGCGTTGTCTAGGTCACTACCTGAATGACCAAGAGTGGATGGATGAGCTATTAAAAGGTGATATACATTGGTTTAACACACAGAGCTTTGGCTTAGTTGAACGAGGCACAGTGAAGGATGATAACAATCCAGACCACAAGAAAGCCCGTAACACAGCGAAGACACTTGTGTACGCCACATTGTACGGAGCAGGAGCAGCCAAGGCAGGAAGCATTGTTGGTGGAAATAGCAGCAAAGGTAAGAAACTTATTGACAGTTTTATTAACAACACGCCCGGCCTTTCTTCTTTGAAGAAAAAGATATCTAGGCTGATGGCTAAGGGTCATCTCCCTGCACTGGATGGACGCAGGGTGTGGGTTAGATCTGAGCATGCTGCATTGAACACCTTGCTGCAAAGTGCAGGTGCTATCATAGCTAAGCAATGGCTTATTGAATCAACAAAGCTGTTGCAAGAGAATGCAATAGATGCTAAACTATTAGCGTTTGTTCATGACGAAACACAATGGGAAGTGAGAGAAGATCAGGCAGAGGAAGCAGCTAGGCTCATCGAGCAAGCAGCAACCAAAGCAGGGGAAGCTCTTAAGTTTAGATGTCCTGTTAATGCTGAGGGTAAGGTTGGTGATAACTGGAAACAAACACACTAAGGAGATAGAAATGTATGAGACTAAAGCTGCTGTCAATCCTGATCCTTGGAAACATAGATCAGATGGTATGAGATGTAAAACTTGTATTTGGTTTGTTCCTAAAACAACCCAACTACTCGGAGATGTAAGTGAGATTGGACGCTGCCGTAGGCATGCTCCAACAATGGGAGGTTATCCAGTTGTCTACATGACAGACTGGTGTGGTGATCATCGATTAGACGAAAACAAAGTTTAATTGGTGCGGTTGTGGGTCTGCCGTTCAGACCATTTTCATATTGGAGAAAATTATGAGTGAAGAAAAGAAAGCCATCAAGATTAAAGCTGATGTGTTTTGGTGTCAACACAATAAGGTGAATGACATGTCTGGTAAGTTTCAGCTTAACCTGTGTAACCTGTCTGACGCTGCTGTTGAAGCATTGGAAGACATGGGCATCAGTGTTCAAACTGGTGAAGACAAGAAGGCTGACATGGGCAAGTACATCACTTGCAAATCAGAGAAGCCTATCCGTGTCTTTGACACAGACAATGATGAAATTACTGAAGCCATTGGCAACGGTAGTAAAGGCAAGGCGTTGGTATCTACATACTCTTGGACTTACAAGAATAAAAAAGGTATTAGCCCTTCATTGAAGAAGCTGGTCATTACAGACTTGGTAGAGTATTCCGCTTCTAGCGGTATTGATGCAAACGATGAGGACGTATTATGAATTTGAACATCACACTTACATTGGACCAACTGAACTTGGTCTTGGCAGCACTGTCTAAGCTTCCCTTTGAAGCTGTTACAGACACCATTGCTGTTATCCGACAGCAAGGAATGGAACAGCTTCAAGCAGCCGAAGCAGCAGCAAAGAACGCTGAAGCGCAGCGTGATTTGTTTGAAGAAGCAGAAGTAACAGAAGCTTCCTAATGAAAGCACTATTCGATAGCGATATATTCGCCTATCGTGCAGCATCCGCATGTGAGGACGAAGACGAGACAACGGCACAGCGAACACTGGATCGTTTAATTGTTGATGTCCTCATGTGTGGTGTTGATAGCATCTACCCTGATTGCTTTGTAGATGAGTGGCACATGTTCTTAACAGGTAAGAACAACTTCAGATATCAGATAGCCACCACTGTTCCTTACAAAGGGAATAGAGTGGACAAGCCTAAGCCAAAGCATCTAGCTTTCCTTAGAAACTATTTGGTTAAAGAGTGGGGAGCTACCATCTCTGAAGGACAGGAAGCTGATGATGCCATTGCTATTGAAGCAACAAGACTTGGTGACAACTGTGTCATTGTGTCTTTAGACAAAGACTTAGATCAGATTGTTGGTTGGCATTACAACTTTGTAAAGCATAGTGGTTATTACATCAAGCCAGAGGAAGCTCTAGTTAAGTTGTACACGCAGATGCTCACTGGTGATGCTGCTGATAACATCAAAGGATTGTTCCGTGTTGGTCCAGTGAAAGCAGCCAAGATAATTGGGGACACAACAGATGAACTTGAGCTATACAACAAAGTGTTGGAAGCTTATGAAGGTAATGCTGAGAGAGTGTTAGAGAATGCTCAGCTTCTTTTCTTACGAAGATATGAAGGACAGATATGGACTCCTCCACAAACTTAAAACCTAATGACATTGCCCTCATCCTACGCCCTAACATTGAAGGTGGTAAATATACCAATAGCTTTCAGGTGTTAGTCAGTGGCTTCGGTCCTGTTACGATTAGTAAAGACGATGTAGACAATCTCTTGGGCATGGCTATGATATTAGCCTCAGTGATTCCACACATGGAAGAGAATGAAAAGCTAGCTTATGAGCTTGTTGAATACTGTGGCAAATACTTTGCTGATGTAGGCGACTTTGAATACAACCCAGATCATGACAGCTTTGGTGATGGTGGCTTCACCATTAACACCAGAACAATGGGAGGTATGCAATGAATGTAGATGACACACTGGCAGTAAGAGCCACTAGATATGGCAACTACAAAGAAGATGTCTCTAGAGTTTCTCAAGCATTGAAAGATGTCTTAAGATCTGGTGATGTATGGAAAGAGATGGATGATGATATGAAGGAAAGCCTCGATCTCATCTGTAATAAAATGTCTCGCATTGTTAATGGTGATCCTTGGTATCATGACTCATGGCATGACATCATTGGCTACGCTAGACTGGTTGAAGAAAGAATTGAAAAGCTATGATCACAGTAGACATTAGTTTAAAAGTATTCTTTAAACCAGAAGACCTACCTAATGTCTATCTGAATGAAGAAGTGTTGAGCGAGGTGATTATTGAAAACCTCACAGCCTCATTGGAAAGAATGGATTCATATGAAGTGGTGTTCAAGCATGTGGATGTGGAAGGACTAGAATGAAAGTTAACTCTGTAACTATTAGGGAGGCAAGTAATGGCTATGTTGTTGAGCATATTGCTGAGTCCGAGTACGATAAATTTCTATCTGAGTTTATTGCTATGGACATTGACGAAGCTTTGGCGATAGCTAGAGATTTATTTGTGCATTACGATGCTGCTGACATGTCGCATTTAGTAGATACTCCAGTTGGCAGATAACAAAAAAAGAAATGGTGGTGAGTGGACTGACTCTAGGTTCAGAAGCTTTGTCACCTCTGCATTGAGAGCAGCCTCTAGGCGTTGGCCTCCTAAATATAAAGCACTCAAAGAAGCTTTCGTAGGTAGGAAGGAAAACAAAAAGACGGGTAAGCTAGCGATGCATTACAAATGTGCCAAATGTAAGAAGCATTTTGTTGCTGCTGATGTACAGGTAGATCATATACTCCCAGTAGTATCACCAACAGAAGGCTTTGTTAGTTGGGACTTATTCATTGATCGTATCTTTTGTGAGATAGAAAATCTTCAGGTTTTATGTCGCAGTTGTCACGGTTTAAAAACACAAGCTGAGAAACAGGAGAGAGTAATTGCTAAAATGCACAAAGTGTCAGATGGAGAAGCAGCCGGATCAAATGTCAAAAGACGCAAGAAGGCAACAGGGTCTGAGTAGTTGGTGTAAAGATTGTCGTAAACAATCTTCACGAGCATGGGCAAAAGTAAACCCTGAAAAGACTAAAGAAACTAAACGTAATGCTCGAAAGAAAGAAGGGTATCAATCGTTGTCAAGAGGGTACATCTTGAATCACAGGTATGGGATTACTTTAGATGGTTATGATACATTACTTAAAGAACAAGACGGGTGCTGTGCTGTGTGTAATGTTAAGCAATCTGACAAATCTTATCACTTTCATGTGGACCATTGCCACACTACGGGGGTAGTACGAGGTCTTCTTTGTTCACCTTGTAATGTATTTCTTGGTGTCATTAAGGACGACATTGATTCTCTTAAAAGGGCGATAATATATCTAGAAAGGAAAAAGAAATGAGAGTTGAGTTGTTAGAAGAGCATGATGATGGCAGCGCAACCTTTACATTTGAATTGAATTGGGAAGAGCGTAACATCCTACTTAACTTGGGTATAATTACAGCCATCAAGAATGGCATTGAAGAAGGAGCTAAATATGTGGGTAACACTAATATGGGCAACACCGGAAGCGGAGAACCTGATAGCGTACATGGCGAGGGTGAGCAACCCTGAGAATCAAAACAATACTGAGACAGCCCCTAAGCTGCTGAAGTATTTAATTGATAACAAACATTGGAGTCCATTTGAGATGGTCAATGTCTGTATGGAAATTGAAACTACCCGTGACATTGCCCGTCAAATCTTGCGTCACCGTAGCTTTAGCTTCCAAGAATTCTCCCAACGCTATGCCATTTCATCACGCTATGAAACCAGTGAGGCACGGCTACAGGATGAGAAGAACAGACAGAACTCAATCCCTGTACAAGACCGTGAATTGATGAAGGTATGGCAGGAGCTACAGACAGATGTTTTAATCGCTTCTAAGAGGTCCTATGAGGCTGCACTGGGCATGGGCATTGCCAAGGAAGTGGCTAGGAAAGTTTTGCCTGAAGGTATGACAACCAGTAGGATGTACATGAATGGTACATTGAGAAGCTGGCTGCATTACATTGACATTCGTTGCGACAAAGCAACACAGAAAGAACATCGTGAAATAGCAGAGGAATGTAAGTTAATACTAACCAACTTATTCCCTTCTCTATTTACAGATAGCAAGCAGTAGCCAACTGAGGTATAACTACCTTTCTTTTCACGGGAGCTTCGGCTCCCTTTTTTCCCACCATAACAGGAGTATTTCTATGGCAAAGTATAAGGTCAACATTGACCTGTCTCGGGACGCATTGTTCGATGAGCTAGGCATCCAGAGATTGAGAGAGAGTTACATGAAGGAGGAAGAGGTTAGTCCTCAAGAAAGATTTGCATATGTTTCGGAATCGTTTGCTTCAAACCAAGACCATGCTCAGCGACTTTATGAATATAGCAGTAAGCACTGGCTTAGCTACTCTACTCCTATCCTATCTTTTGGTCGCTCTAAGCGTGGCCTCCCTATTAGCTGTTTCCTTAATTACATGGATGATAGTGCAGAAGGTTTGGTTGATAACCTATCAGAAACTAACTGGCTATCCATGTTTGGTGGTGGTGTCGGTGTGCATGTGGGTATCCGCAATAGTGATGATAAGTCTACTGGTGTTATGCCCCACCTTAAGATCTATGATGCTAGCTCATTGGCCTACCGTCAAGGACGCACAAGACGGGGCAGCTATGCTGCCTATCTAGACATCCATCACCCTGACATCATCCAGTTCTTGGAGATGCGTAAGCCCACTGGTGATCAGAATGTACGCACACTAAACCTACATCATGGCATCAACATCACTGATGAATTCATGACCATCATTGAGAAGTCCATGAAAGACCCAGACTTTGATGACAGCTTTCAATTGAAGAACCCTGCCACTGGTTTAGTTGTTGAGACAGTGTCTGCTAAATATCTGTGGCAGAAAATATTGGACCTGCGTATGCAGACTGGTGAGCCATATCTAGTCTTCATTGACACAGCTAACAAAGCTATGCCTCAGTGGTTGAGCAAAAAAGGTTTGAAGATTAATGGCAGCAATCTGTGTACAGAAATCTTTTTACCCACTAACGAGAAGCGAACAGCAGTGTGCTGCTTGTCCTCTTTGAATTTGGAATACTATGATGAGTGGAAGAATGACAAACAGTTCATCGTAGATGTTATGGAAATGCTAGACAATGTGTTGCAATACTTTATTGATAGAGCACCGTCAACAATTGCTAGAGCTAAATATAGTGCAATGATGGAGCGTAGCATTGGTATTGGTGCGCTAGGCTTCCATGCTTTTTTACAGAAGAAAGGTATTGCCATCGATGGTGTGATGGCTAAGAGTTATAACAATGAAATATTTAAGCATATACATGCTTCGTGTTTACGGGCTGATGCTGTCTTGGAGCAACAGCGTGGCAGTTGCATCGATGCTGGTCACAGTCTTATTCGTAGAAGGTTTAGTCATCATACTGCTATTGCTCCTAATGCCAGTAGCAGTCTTATTATGGGGAATACTAGCCCTTCAGTCGAGCCGTACAGAGCGAATGTTTTTAGGCAGGACACACTTAGTGGAGCGTTCGTATATAAGAATAGGTTCTTGAAGGCAGAACTTGCTGCACTGGACATGGACAATGACGATGTGTGGGCATCCATCATTAGCAATGAAGGATCTATACAGCATCTAGATGTTCCTGAACAAGTGAAGGAAGTGTTTAAGACTGCTATGGAAATTGATCAGCGTTGGTTGGTTGAGCTTGCAGCAGATCGTCAACAATACATTGACCAAGGTCAGAGCATTAACCTGTTCTTCCCTGCAAATGTATCCATTAAATATTTACACAGTATTCATTTTTTAGCATGGCGTAGTGGTTTAAAGTCTTTATATTATTTGCGGTCTGAAAAGGTTAGGAAAGCAGATAAAGTTGGCGCACAAATTAAGCGTCAAAGAATTGAAGACGATATTGACTTAAAGGAAATAGCTGATGGAAACACTTGCTTGGCTTGCGAAGGTTAAGAAGTGTTCTTGTTGTGGGATAGAAAAAGACTTGATCGATTTCTACCCACATAAGAATACAAAAGATAAATTACGAGCTAAATGTAAACAATGTACTACCGCAGAAAACAAAGAATGGGGAGAAAATAATAAAGATAAGAAAAAGAATGCACACTATCGTAGAACATATGGTATTTCATATAATGAAGTTATGCACAGACACAGTGTTGTCAATAATAAATGTGAAGTATGTGCAGAAGAAAAAGAACTTCTTGCGGTAGATCATTGCCACACAACAGGAAAAGTTAGAGGACTTTTATGTATGAGATGTAATTTACTTCTAGGAAAAATTGAAGAAAATAAAGACATAATTTTCAAGTTGTTTAATTATTTAAAAGAAAGAAGTTGATATGGTAAAGACAAAAGCAGATATTACGCAAGAACGTACAACATTTAAGCCATTCAAATATCCTTGGGCATATGAAGCTTGGCTTCAGCATGAGCAAAGCCATTGGCTTCATACTGAAGTGCCTATGTCTGAGGATGTTAAAGACTACAGAAAACTCAGCGCTAATGAGCAAGAGTTTTTAACAAAGATCTTACGCTTCTTTGTACAAGGTGACTTGGACATTGGCAGTGGTTATCATGACCACTACATCCCAGTGTTCAAGCAGCCTGAAGTAAGAATGATGATGAGTGGCTTTGCAGGTAGAGAAGCCCTGCATGTGGCTGCCTATGCTCACCTCATTGAAACCTTAGGCTTGCCTGAGTCTACCTACAATGAGTTTCTACAATACAAAGAGATGGTGGAAAAGCACGACTACATCAGCAACTTAAACCAAGCACCTATGGCTGAGAAGATTGCAGCCATCTCTGCCTTTGGTGAAGGCATGCAATTGTTTTCTAGCTTTGTGATGTTGCTAAACTTTGCAAGAAATGGTAAGCTCAAAGGGTTGGGCCAAATCATTGCTTGGTCTATTGTGGATGAAACTCAACATGCTGAAGGCATGATTAAGGTTTATCGTGAATATGTTAAACACCATCAAGACGAAACGACTTCGGACCGTATTAAAGAAATTGCGGATCAGATGGTATGTCTTGAAGACCAATTCGTTGATCTCGCTTTTAGTATGGTTGAAGTTGAGAAACTCACGAAGGAAGAAGTGAAGCAATACATCCGCTACATTGCTGATCGTAGACTCATCTCTATGGGAATGAAGGGCATCTACAAGATTAAGAAGAATCCTTTGCCTTGGGTAGATGGTATGCTTGGTGTTAGCCACACCAACTTCTTTGAGCAGCGTGTAACAGACTACAGCAAGGGTGCTACCACTGGTACATGGGATGATGTATGGGGGAAAGCAGCATGATTGTTGTCAATCTTAGACAAGGCATAGGACTGGACATTGAATATAATGAAGACATCTGTCACATTATTAATGATGGTGATGACACTGATAAGCTATTTGCTTATAGTGGTATACTAATTAAGTTGCCTTTCATTAGCGTCTACATTGGCGAGTTTGATGAAATAGGGGCACTCATTAAAGATAACAAACCTACAGGGGGATAACATGCAAGTCAAGTCTGAACGATCTGCACCACTGCGTATTCAATTTGAACAAGGCTATAAAGCTTTCAGACATGGATGGTTGGTCAATCAATATGACCCACTGTCTGTGGCAGGTAAAGAGTGGCAACGAGGATTTGATCGTGGCTACTTTGATAACATTGAAAGACTCAATGGCTACCAAGCGGTTCGATAAAGAACTCCATGACACCTACGACAAGTTTGGAAGAGATGTAGTTAAAAGCTATGTCTCTTCTTTTTGGAATATGGAAGCTAGAGATAATCCCGATAGATATGGGATTGATCTGCATCTGTATAAAGATGATTTGTTGGTGGGGTATGCTGAGGTAGAGGTCAGACTATCGTGGAAAACTGTAGAGTTTCCATACGAAGATTTGAATGTACCTGCTAGGAAGAAGAAGCTTTTAACACAAGAGCTTCCTACACACTTCTTCTCAATTAACAAAGATGGAACAGCCTTGTTTCATTGCGAAGCTGCTGCTGTATTAGACTCAGAAGTTAAAGAGTCTAGAAATAAATATGTCTACCAAGGAGAACTCTTTTACAAAGTCTCTCTTGATAGACTATCTTATGTAGTATTACCTACGGCTAGCTAAGCCACCCTTAGCTAAGCCAATCTTCTTTTTAGTTTCTTTATCTTTGTAGGATCCACCTACCAAGTCTCTAATATTATTTACTGCTTCAATTTCTTTTTTAACAGCAGAAGACATTTCAGTATTAGTGCTGTCAGAATCAACAACATTTTTACGCAACGTACTAAACTGTTTCTCTAACACTTTAAGAGCCTCAGCCTTATCTTTACTGCCCACCTTTTCTAATGAAGCAATAACATCAGGTATGAAATTTTCTAATAAGTCAAAGTTTAATGTATGTGAAGGTCTAGAAAGTTTACCAAGCCTAGAGGCTGTTGATTGATTACTCTTTATAATTGGTTTTAACCCAGCCTCACTTACAGCTTTACCCCCCGTTTCTCTAAACTCATTTCTAACAATGTTTCGAATAACTCTATAAGCGTTCCATGCTTGAGCTTCTTCATTGCTACCTATACCACCTTCTTTAATTGGTTTAAAAGAATCTGGAGATAAGAAGTTTCTTTTGTAATGTTGTAAAAGTTTAAGATAATTTTCAGACAATCTCTCTTGTTCTTTAAACACAGGAGTTTTCTTTTCTGTCTCATACATGTTTCTAGAGATAGCCAGCTTTTCACTTTCTGTAAAAGCATCTTCAGACTCACGCATACCAATAGATCTAGGAAGTCCTAATGGACGAGCCACTGTAGGAGATCCAGTAATAGATCTTGCAATGGTGTTCATATCTCCAAGCCACATGTCTTGTTGTATTTTTGTTTTCTTATACTGCTCTCTAGACATGTTGATGCGTCTAAACTCATAATCAGCATATGGAATAGATGTTTGAACAATGTTCTCAGGATCTGTCCCACCAAAACTTGTGTTGGCATAGTTAAAACGAGCATCAGAAGTAAAGGAAGTTGCTCCTACTTTTAATTCTCTTTGTCCAGCTTGATCTTCTGGTAGTGTTTGAGGATCAAAGAAACCTTTAGCTGCTCTATCTTCTGCATTATATTCCGTCCCATGATAGAGCACCTTAGGTGGTCTGTCTTTATACTTCTCTCTGAGCTTGTTAAGTTTCTCTTGTAAAGGCATAGAGAAAGAAACAAAATCTTCTACAGACTTTGGATCATTAACATCCACTTCTTTACCTTTGGCTGCTCTGTATTCGCCCTGAGCTACAGCAATAACATCATCCTCAACCTTACCTGCCACATTAGGCATTTCAATCAGCTTATCAAAAGCATCTGTCCTCATTTGCTTAATGGCAGTTAGTGTGTTCTGTCTAACTTCAAAATCTGAAATGATGTCTGAGTCTCTGCTAAATCCATATTTGGCTTTATTTAAATCACCCTCAGCTATGCCTTTCATGTAAGGAGACAAAGGAGCAGGGGCCTCTATAGGAGTAGGCTTCTCCATAGGAAGGTCTGTTTTAATCTCAGGCAATGCTTCTGCTTCCACCTTAGGTGGTGGTGTGAACGAAGCTTCAGCTTCTGATACAAGCTTCTCCATCTCTGCATCAACAGGCTTAGGCTGAACAGCAGGGCTAACCTTACTCTTAACAATAGGCGCTTTAACTACAGGAGCAGCCAGTGCTTGTGCTGTTTGTTCTGCCGCAGGAGCAATGGAATGTTTAGAAACAATATCACCAAGAGACAAAGCTGTTTTCTTAACACCAGCTTCAACAACTTCTCCAAGAATATTCTTAGCTACCACACCACCAACAGCATAGCCCGGCAAAGCTCTCATAGCTTCAGCATAGGCCAAGGCAGTGGCATAGTCTTTAGTGGTGGCTAAGTCTTTTCCTTGCTGCTGTTGATATGTTTCATTAACAACACGCTTAAGCTCAGCAGGAAGTTTAGAATATTGAACTTCATACAGGCGAGGTTGCTTACCAACAGCATAAGCTGCTGCTTCATCTTTATTGGTAGCAATTTCTTTGGCTGTCTTCTGTGCCCATCCTATCAGATTCTGTAGAGCCACCTTCTGTAGGTCTTGGCTACCTTCTGCATAGAAGCTTGTCTTCTTAAGGTTGTCAAACTGTTCCATCACCAATGGAGCCATCACCTTACGAGCTTCAGCATCTACAATCTTGTCACCAGTGGTGGTGAAGATTTTATTGAAAGGTACTTTAAGCCTAATAACTTCTTCTTCCAACTCAGAAGGTACTCCCTTGATAGCAATACCAGACAACATCTTCAATGGACCATTGTCATTAAATGCTGCTGTTTCTCTCAGAGGTGGTTGATATACTGGAAGCTCTTGTTTCAAGATAGGAGTACGCTTCATCAACTGTTGCTTAGCTGAAGAAGTAAATCCTTCCTCACCTGCTGGAATCTGATAAGCATCTCTAGGTAGAGTTTCGTTACGATCAATAGCACCAACAATATCGCTGATCTGTTGGAAAGGAACAAGTGCTCTACCTAAGTATTCACCCACCCACTCACCAAAGAAGGTCTTAACTTTGTTATCTGCTGTGTCTTCACCAGTTCCTGCATTAGTCTGAGCTTCAGCAAACTTATCACCAAGCCATGAGTATGTACCTGCTGGTGCTTTAAAGCCAGTCATAGCTTCTAAGAATTCCTTAGACTTAAACTCATCTGTTCTTCCTTTGTTAAATTTAACAAGGTAGTCACCTAATGCTAGGAAAGGAGCAGCAGGGAATAAAGCTCTAGCATCTACAGTAGAGCCATCAGGATTCTTGATGTTGTACCAGTCAGAGTCTTGGTTTTCTTGTCTGTATTTATAAGCAGCATATAAAGCAGCAGTGCCTACAGCACCTTTAGAGAAGTTCTCAAGTCCCATAGTGACTTGCTTAGTTCCCATGTCAGCTTCGCCCTTAGCCATCTTTGTTAAGCCAGCAGCAATGTCTGTGCTACCAGATAACACACCAGTAGGCATGTGCTTATATGTCCACTCCATAGCATTAGCCATGAAGCGAGGGAAAGGAATAACTGTTGAGCCAATAGGACCAAGCTCTTCAATAAACTTTACCGCATGGAACATTGGTCCTTTGGTAGGCATCTTACTGAATGTACCAGTGAGGGCTTCATTGACAGCATTCTGTAACACATCAAATGGCACTTGTTTACCTTGAGCAATAACATCATACATGTTAATGCCAACACGACTTAGTTGCTTCTCCACTGAGGAAGTGAACATAGCCTTACGGAAGAAAGCATCCTGTGCCACGTTGAATGTGTTAGCAATTTGTGCTGCCTTAGACAAATCATTAGGACCAGCTTCACCTGTTGTTTTAACCATCCTTCGATATAAAGCAGGTGTTCCATTTAACAAAGCTTCTGTTACATCAGAAGATAAGTCTCTTTGACCTAAGTAGAAAGCAGAGCGTACAGCATCATCATAGACACCCTTCAATCCACCAGTGAAGCTACCTGTCACTGGCTTACCAGTAGCAAGCTCACCTGCTGTCTTACCTAGTCTGTATAAAGAAGATTCAATGGCTTCTGCTGCTGTACCAAAGGTAATAACAGACATACCAGAGAAGGCATTCCTAAGGGTGGTAGAAAGCTGAGACACCATCAAGGCTTTCAACTCTCTATCAAGACGCATACCAAAGTCTTTGATGCCAGTGAATGCTGAAGTGACAGCGCTTCTGTCACCATACATCTTGTTAAGTTCTGAAGCAGCGGCAGGATCAATGTTCTTTAGTTTGTTTTGTAATCTAGCGACTACAGATAAGCTCTGTAAAGAACGAGCAGCATCACCCGCTGAAGTTCTAAACATCTTAGCAAACTCATCTGGTGTTACATCGGCAGAGGCCAATGCTCTTTCAAACACAACATCATCAAATGTATCTACAGATTCAAGTGTACGCTTAATAGCATCAGACACTTTCTCTGTAGCTTTAGGAGCCAGCTCAGGCATCTGCTCCCAAATGTCTTGAGCAATTAATGTAGCTCTTTTGTTAAGATCGTTTCTAACTTCCATCTGTGCTACAGATGTAGGTTTGCCTTGAGCATCAAGAAGCTTACGGCCTTCATAGATGTCATAAGCATCTTCCAATGCTTTATCTGTTGGATCTTTTGGTGTTACTTCTACCTTAGGTGCAGGTGTTGTTGGTTCTCCTGCTGCAGGTTTCTTTCTAGTTTTTAGGATTTCATCTAGTTGGCTAGCTGCTCCCTTCTTTCCAGCACGAAGGAATGGAAGCACTTCTGCTGTCTCAGTGACAGCACCAATAGCACCAGCCAAAGCTACCTGCTTACCTCTAACACCTTCTTCCAGTCTCTTCTGCCTATCTTCTTTATAATTCTTAAGCAGTTCCTGCCCTTCAGCATCAAGTGTATTAGGATCAATCTTATTAGCTTGATCTAGTTCAGCTTGTGTTACATTCAACTCAATTTTTTGACTAGTAGTTTCTTGTGCTGCTGTAGTAGCACCACCAACAGCAGGGGTAGCTGCTGCCATACTAATGCCTTTGGCAGAAGTGAGCGCAGCTTTAGTTCCTTTTTCTGTTGCTAGTTTTGTTAAGCCACTACTAGCAAGCTTACCTGTTCCTAGTGTAAAAGCGGTAGATGGGCTACTAACAATACTAGAGATAAAATCCATTACAGGACGGAATCCACGTTGTCCTCTATTCTTTTCATCAAACACGCCAGCAGTGTTCTTAAACAAGTCATAAGCTGCACCAGCTTTTAACTTGTCTTCTTGCTTAGCGTTATTTAAATATTGTAGTTCTCCTACACTGCTAATCTCATTGCCAGTGTCGAGCATTCGCATGTGTGTAGCAAAGCGATTGACAAAGTCTTCCTTTGTTTCACCTGCTTTAGGCGTTCCCTCTTTACCAAACCTAGCAGCAGCATAATCTTGGATGGTTTTGAAGTTCTTATCATCTTTCCACAAAGCATCAAAAGGAATCTTCTGTGCTTCTTCTTCTCTAATCTTTGCTGCTCTTTCTGTCAAAGCTGTAGCTCTTTGACGAGGGGCTAAGAAGGCAGGTTTAGTTAAGTCTTCTGCTGGCTTCTCAGTAGGGGCTGCGGCTTTCGCAACAACAGTATCACTAACACCAAAAGAAACTGTAGGTGCTTCAACTATTTTATCGTTGATACCAAAACTAGTTGGGGGTGTCTCAACTACTTTGTCATTAATACCGAAAGCCATAATTACCCTTTAATCTTTTCTTTACCATCCGTATCGATATATCTTGTTCCCTTAGGAATGGCATCATATTCAGCTTGAGTTTTTGGAGCTGGTATAGATGCTGCTGCTGGAGCTGCTGGCTTAGGTTGCGTAGCCATAGGACCACCACGGGAAGCAGCAGGAGCTGCCGGAGGATTGACAGGCGTAGGTATAGCGCTCATCAATACATTCTCAGGCGTGGCTTTAATGGCTCTACCGTCTTGATCAAATGTAACACCAATAGATACCAAGGCATTTCTAGAAGTAGCTGATTTAGGCTTACCATCTGGGTTAGTAAACTCAGCAATCATGGCATTACGAGACTGAGCATAAGCCATCTTCATCTGTGTATCTGCAATGGTCTTAGGAGTGACAGTGATGTTACCCTGCATGTCTGTAGAAGTAACAAACTTACCGGGAGCCAACGACTCAACTGTGGATGCAAAGCCTCTAGAAGCAACAGTGATGAGGTTGGATTGTGTAATCTTCTCTTCATTGCCTTCTTTAGGATTGGACATAAGCTTGATACGCTGCTGTAACAATGAAGCAGCAAGTGCTCTTTCCTGAGGAGTCTTAGCAGGATCTTGAGCTTGATTAGCCAAGTCACTTCTAATATCTTCTTCAGTAGTTTTACGTCCAAGTTCTGTAGCTTGCTTAGTAATTTTAATCTTAGCCAGAATATTTGTAGCTTCCTGTTTCTCTTCTGGTGTTTTAGCATTCAATGCTTTAACCTGAGCATCACTTGCAATCTGATCAAATGTTTTGCTCTTAGCAAGTTGGCTATAGTCCATCTCACCCATCATAGTGGGTGCTCTCTTTGTAGTGATTTCTTGATAACCAATCAACTGCTCCAAGCTCATGCCATATTTAGCAGCAGCTTTCTGAGCTTGAGCATATCCATTACCAGCAACAAGCTGATCAACAAGACCACCACCTTTAGAAGCAGTGTTAAACAACTCTTTAGTTTGTGCTGTAGCTGCAGCCTGAACCTTAAATAACTGTTCCATGTAGTCAGCAGCTTTAACACCAGCAGGAGCACTCTCTGCTGCTTTAAAGAAGTCAGGTGTTAAACGAGTAGACAGCTCTGGATCATCACGCAAACGCTTAACAATATCCTTAGCTACTTCTGGATTGGTAGCAAGTGTAATGAGCTGTTGATCATTAAACTTAGTACCACCTTTAAATGTAAAAGAACCAAGCTCACTGACAACAGCCCTGTAGTCTTCCTTCTGTTTATTTAGTTCTTTCTTTTTCTCTTGAACATTGTGGTACATGTTAGCGACACTAGCTGCAGTGGCAGCAGCTTGGTCCTCTTCCTTCTTAGCGATTTGCTCAGACAATCCTTTAGCAAATCCACCAACAAAACTTCCAAACCAACTAGCCATTATTTATCTCCTCTTGCCATCAAGCCTTTAGCAGAAGGTTTTTCTTCTTCTGGTATTGGCTCTTCTGTATTAGATTTTTTCATGTCATCAATAAGTTCTTTAATAACTCTAGGATCAACTGTATCTCTCTTATTCTTTTCACTGCTAGAAATTACATAAGGAACATCATTTAGTTCTGCAATGGTTTTAATCATCTCTACAAGAATAGGAGTGACTAAGAAGCCTACATCAACTGTATGTATTCCCTGCATAATTGCAGTCTTAGTGATGGTGTTCACCACAGTTAAAATTGGAATGTCTCTCTTAACAACTTCCAAAAGATCCATGATGAGTTCTGGATCATCAAACTTATTTGTGTAGAAGTTGACAACATCTTCTAGCTTCACATGTTGTGGAGGATTTTCCCAAGGCACATTACCCGGCTCAACTGTTAATGATTGACCGGGGATAGGAGCTGATAAAAACATATTAGGATTTGCCATTCAAGATCTCCATCTTCTGTTTGCGGATGGCTGCAATGTATCCAGCAACTTCTGTATAAATATCATTATCTTCTTTTGGCTTTTTATCAGACATGGGTTCTTTAGCTAACAATCCTTTAGATGGTTTGGCTTTCTTAGCAGAAAGTTTTTCATCTGCTATAGCACTAACCTTGCTATAAAACTTATCAAAATTCTTCATCGTCAGTCTCCGAATATCCAGTTAATTGCTCTGGTAATTAAGTTGCCACCAGTCTCGCTACCAACAACTCTAGAAGCAACATTACCAATAGCAGCAGCATTACCCGCTTCAATTGTAGCATTGGCAATAGCCATTTGACCTTCTCTAGCAATCTCTGCAGCAGCCAGTGATGTAGATCTGTTAGCATCATTCTCAGAAGACTGCCAAGCGTGAGTAACATCATCACGATACATCTGAACATTGTTGTTATATTCAGCCAATGTAACTTGCTGTGCTAGCTGAGCATTAGCCATGTTAGCAGCATTGGTAGCTGCTGTGTTAGCAGTAGAAATCTCTCTCATCCACTGAGCATTGGCTTGGTCAATAACCAATCGTTGCTGTGCATTGAAAGTGTCTCTTTGGTTTTGTGACTCTGTATTAAACTTAGCAATAGAGTTTGATTGATCAGTGTTAAACTGACTCACTGCTGTAGTTTGTGCAGCATTAAACTGGCTAACTTGTGTAACCATTGTTGCATTAAACTGCGTAACTTGATTCTCACTGGCAGCATTAAATTGCTTAGCAGCATTAGCAGAAGCTGTGTCTGATAACAATGCTTGTGTTGTTGCTTGTGCTTTAAACAATACAGCCTGTTGCTCATTGTCTAAGTTCTTCATGTCCATAGCCAAGAACGACTGAGCATTAACAACAGCAGCTTGCTGTCTAGCATTCAGGTTTGCTGTGTCCATAGCTGCATATGTAGCAGCATTAGCAATGGTGGCAGACTGAGAAGCAGACAGCTCAGCCAAGCCAATAGACTTTAACAACTCACTGTTGTGTAGCTTAGCTTGTTGTTCTGCTGTGAATGTTAAGTTGGTAGCTTGAGAAATCTTATCAGCATTCAACACAGCAGCTTGCTGTCTATTGTCCAACACCTTGCCTTGCAAAGCAGCTTCAATTTGTGCATTAGCCAAAGCAACTTGCTGACGGTTAGAAGTGTTAGCCATATCAACTTGCACCTGCATAGCACTGTTGTGCAAAGCAGCTTGCTGTACATTGTTTAAGTTGATGTTAGCTTGTTCTGCATATCTAGCAGCATTAACAACAGCAGCCTGTTGTTGGTTGTTTAAGTTTTGTCCTTGTAAGGAGGCTCTGATTTGTGTGTTAGCCAACATTGTTTGTTGCATGTTGGACAAGTTCTGACTCTGTAGCTGGAAAGAACTAGCAGCATTCTGTAGTCTAGCTTGCTGTTCATTACTAAGATTTTGTAATGATAAGCCTTGTTGAGCAGCGGCATTTGTCAAAGCCACTTGTTGTCTGTTATTTAAATTCTGCAAACCCATTGTTGCAAAGGTTTGTGCATCCTGTACAGCAATAGGAAGAGCAGACTCCATAGCAGCTTGGAACACAGCAGTAGCAGCCATAGAGCTACCACCCAATCCTCTTGATGCCATAGCAGCATTAGCTGCCCTCATAGCACCAGCAGCCCAAGCAGGAGTGCTACCATCATCAAAGCTCTTCATCAGCTCTGTAAGCTGTCCTTGAACAGTGGATTGAGCAGACACATCACCCTGTGCTGCAGCAGCTAATGTGCCATCATCTACAGTGAACTTGTTTAGACGAGCAGCAACAACCGTAGCATCTGGAGCAAGACCCTCTGATGTAATTGCTGTGGCTTGAGCCATATCTTTCTCAGCAATCTGAGCAGCCTTAACAAGTTGATTTTCTTGTACAGCGCCCTGAGCAGCTACAACTGCTGTAGGTGCTGCTGTCTGAGCAGCCTCTGCCTTCACAGCAGTGGCATCAGTTACAGGCGTAACCATTTCACCAGCAACTACTTGACGCTGTCCTGCCTGTACTGCACCTTTGTATTGTTCGCCTACTTTTTGAGCAGCAGCTACAGCTTCTTTAGACACTTGTCCTTGTGCGGCTGTAACCTCTGCTTCTTTAGACACTTCACCAGCAGCGCCAGTGACACCTGCCAATGCAGCACCAACAGCAGGAGCAGCCTTAGAAGCTTCATATGCTGCAGCTTCACCAGCTTGAGCAGCAGTGGCTTGACCTGCTGTAGCAGTGGCAGCGCCAGTAACTTGAGCAGCCTGTTGTGCTGCCCTTGGTGTTGTACTAATAGTTTGTTCTGGTGTTGCTGCAATTTGAGCAGCAGTTACTTGAGAAGGAGCACCAGCAAGTGGCTTACCAAACTCATCAGTGGTGGTGTCTACTGGAAGAGCAGGAGAAGAAGGAAGCATTTGATTGTCGAGGGGAGCACCAGTGTCATCCATGATACGATCACCAATAGAAGGACGGACAGCACCAACAGCTCCACCTTGTGCATATCTCTTCATCTTCACCAGTCCACCCTTAGCCATACGCTCAGAAAACTTACTGGTGATGGCTGCGTACTTAGCCTCCAAAGAAGGAGAAGACGCAATGAACTCATCAAAGCCCTGCATAGGACCATCATAGCCAAGCTTTCTAGCTACGACTTCTTTCTGTTGTGATGTAAAATCTTTCATACGTTTCTCGGGTTCTCTATTGCTTCAGTCAAACAAGCTAGCATATCTCTGTTATCTCTCAAGAGTGCTATCACTCCTACAGATAAACAATACACCTGTCTTTCTGACATTTTTAATTGGAAGCAGTCGTCTATAGCGTGAATACATTCATGTAACAATGTGTCCATCTCCGCTAAGGGGTGCTGACCAGACTTAATTTTAATTAAATATTCTTCGTAACTATACTCACCTAATTGATTAGGAAGTTCGTCCACAACCTGTACAGGTACTTCTCTGCCGATAATTGTAAGAGAAGTTGGTAATGTCATTATAACTCTTTATTCATTGTCATACCACAAATATCAGACTTAGTCAATCATCTAGACAACACATCCACCGCATGGTTGATATGTTTAATACGATCTTCTAGTCCAATTGTTCCACCATTAATCTTCTTAGTCATCATAACAAAGTCTTTGCTATTTGCAAATCTATTTAAGTTATGTGTCTGCCAGAACCAGCCAGCAGTCATTGCAGCATACTTAGGTGTACGCACCAGTTCAGGCTGCATAATGAAGTCAGCGCCTAAGGCTTGGCTTGCATGGTAGAAATTGCTCATGCCAGTTAGCTGTAAAAATCCGGAGCCTCTGAACCGCCACCCATCACCAGAAGCTTCATCTCGGTTGCCCATACGATTGCCGTAAATGCGATTGGCAATACGCTGTGGCTTCTTCTCATAGGCAGCAGCTTCCTCAGGTGTGAATCCCCAGACACGCTTAGGTGTCTTAGGGAATAGCTTAAGCAATGTAGCTGCTCTATAGTTTAAGTTCTCTTCCATGATGCGGAAGTTCCCACACTCATGACCACATTGACCTATCCAGCTAGCCTGTTGAATAGGAGAGCTAATACCAAAGCGTTCAAATGTTTCATTAAAACTATCAGCTAATGAAGGGTCAATATGAAGTTGTTTTAAATGTTCAGCGGTTACCATTGATTAAATTCCTTACTTCGTCATAGGCTGCGATGCATTGGTTGAGCTTGTTGATGGCTTTGTCTCCTTCGGCAACGATGTCGATAAGAGCATTAATAGCCTGTCGCTCAAGTTCGCTTGCATCGGTGTTGCTATTTCCTGCGGGAGTGGAGGAATCTGTGGTGGTTTGTACACAACTGGAGGTGGGGAAGCGCAACTCACCAGCCCTAACAAGCTCACGCATAGCAGACTGCTTCTTAGATATTTCATTGTTTGCCTTTCTTAATGCTGCTTCTTTATCACTAAGCTTAGCAGCCATCTCTTGTTCTTTAACCCTAGACTCTTCATTCTTCTTAGCTATCTCTATCTGCATCTCTTGGTCACGGTCTTCCCAACCAAAGTGGTAGCCACCTCTGTATGTGCCAAACAGTGCAACCATTGCACCCACCAATATCCAAGGAAGAGGAATGCCAAACATTAGTCAGCTTCTTTCCTAGCTACTGCTATCTCTTCTCTGTCTTCATCAGGCTCCATGTGTTCTGGAGGAGTTGTTGGTGGAGGACCGGGAGTCCAACTCTCATCAAGCTCTGGATTGTTCCAGACAGGCATAGCACCAAAGGGCTGAGAAGGAAGGCCATAAGCAGACTGAGCAGGAGCATATGTGTTATTTACACAAGGCTGCTGCATTGTAGGAGCTGTAGGAGTTGTAGGCTTGAAGGCATTAGTTGCTGTATTAACAGCTCTCTTACCTACGATGCCGCCAATACCACCAACAATCAATAGCACAATGTCATTGAGCATCTTGGTGTAGGCTTGGTCAATCGGAGCCATACTCTTGATAGGCTGTGTTACAAAGGTAACAGAATATAACAATGCAAACACAATACCAAAGAGGATGATGGTGATGGCTACCACCACAAATCCCCATATCCTAACCTCAATCTCTTCAGGGGTTAGGTTTGGTTTTGGTGGCTGTGGCTGGTTGGGTGTCAGCATTTTTATCAGCAGTTCTCTCAATTTGTTTCTCCAAGATGGGTGCTACTAAATACTCAGGACATGTCTGAGTGAATTGACAACGAGGCTTTTGGCATTGCTCAGCATGGAAGTTGTCTGGGTTTTGACAGAAGTATCTGTAACGATCTTCACAACCAACAAGCAACAATAACAACAATAAATATTTCATACCATTACATCCACAGAGTTTGCTCTAACCCATTGATTTTTCACTTGCTGCACTTTGCATGCTTGTTCTTTCTGATGGTTCAGTCTCTGAAGTTCTTTTAAATTCTTCTGATGGATAACCTGTTGAACTTCTCTCAACATGTTTGCATTGGCTTGGTAAGCAGTGATTTTCATAACCCAATCTTCCCCAGTAGAAGAGCCACAATTTTGTTTGACAAATCATCAGGTAAAAACTTTAAGAAACCTAAGAACCACCAAGCAACACATCCATAAATAAACACCTTCAGAAACATATCAAATTGTTTCTGGTATTCATTCATCTGCCACACCCACCTTTAGGACATAAGCTCATCAACTCATTAATACCAATAAAGACAAGGAGTAGAACAAAAGCAATACCACCAATGATGATTGCCCACTCTTGCATTTCTTCTTCTTTTTCTCTAGCCTTCTTTTCAGCAGCTCTTAATGCAGCCACTTCTTTGGCATCATCCCTGTCCATCTCGGCTTGACGCTCTTTAATCTTATTCCAGACATCAATCTTTCCTGTCTGCATAAAGAGCATCTTAAGTTCTTCTTCAAAAGCTCTGGCCTGTTCTAGCGCCATTTCAATTTGAAGAGCTGTTCCCATGTTGGAACTTTTACCAGATCTCTTAGCCTCAAGCATAGCTTTAGTAGCTACACTCTTAGCATCAAACATCTTGCCAATCATAGGAGCAAGAGAGCCTAAATCATTGGCTACCTTGCTGGCCTTCTTGACCATACTGATTGCTGACTGTATGCCAGCTAGGGCTGTCATTGGATCAATCATCGCTCAACCTTTTTCCATTCAATGCATATAACTTTTCTGTTATATACATCTCCAGTCCATGTCCATCGGACACACCTATACTTCTCCTCCTTGGACGAAACAGGGAAAGATATTAATAAAGATATCAATAAGGCTTTCGCCACTATTGATGCAGTTTGTTTTCTATAGCAAGCCAGATTGCTCCACAGAAAGCACCAATAACTAAGATGGGCTTTACTGCTCGAGCAATCCATTCAAGCACAATGAAAGCGCCAGAAGCTGCATTGAATGCAGCAACTACAGCTTCTGTGCTCTTGTCTAGCTTGTCTACTTTAGCTTCGACAGCACACAGACGCTCATAGATTTGGGCGTGTGTTACGTCTTCCATTATTCAGACCAAGGAGTACCAGTGGTTTTCACAGGATTCTTGAGCAAAGCAATCTGTGCAGCCAAAGACGCTTCAGTGGCTTCTTTGTCTACAGATTCCCACACCCATTCCAATACCGTGGCTTCTGTGAGAGAAGCATAAGGAATTGTAGGAGTGCCTTCAGCCCATGAGACTGTTGCGTAGGCAGAGGCAGAGTGTTCTCCGTCTACTGCTGTAGCGTTCCAATGAACTACCGAGACATACCCTGTAGCTACATTTCGTTCCATTGTGTTAATTGACCAGTTATATGTTGTCATAATTTTTTCCTTTAAAGATTAGCGGCATCCAAACGTGCCTTGAGTGATTCAATGATTGCTTGTTGCTCTTGGATGGCTTTGACCAATCTTGCTTCTGTTTTACTCCAACCAGAAACAGTCAACATTCCATCTTCACGCTCACCAACAGCATCTGGATAAACGGCTTGCATCTCTTGCGCAATAAAACCCGTCTGATGACCTCCACCTTCAGATTCAATGTAGTCAAATTCAACTGGGTGTAATGCCAAAATGTTTGAAAGTTGAGAAGGCAAATCAACAATGTTTTCTTTCAAACGTTGGTCAGAATAAGTACCAAAAGCCAATGTATTGGCTCCGTTCATATTGATCTGACCAGCGCCTGCTCCAGTACTTAAAATTGTCGCTCTAAGAATTACTTGAGAAGTCGTAGTGTTGTTGTCTTGCTTTCCAATTAACAAACCAGCCTGACCAACATCGCCTGCTGTACTGCTATAAAACGTAACAAGTGACGCAGACGTTGCATCACCATTAACAGCCAATTTACCAGTTTGACTCGTAGTCCCCACCAGCAAGTTACCGCTTGAGTCTATACGGGCACGTTCTGTTGAACTTGTACCAAACGCCAATATGCCTGTTGATGGTGTTAGTAAAGAAACACCTGAAGTTAAGTTAATCTGCAAGTCGGCACTTGTTGTATCTGTAAAACTAGCGACATTACCACCCGCTGAACTAGATACACTAAGTTTGTTACTTGGTGAACTAGTACCAATACCTACATTTTGACCGCCAGTATCGACATAAAGAACAGATGTTCCAATACGATTTCTTACATTGAACGTTGTGTTGTCTGAGCCAGTGCTACTTTGGCGGCCCACAATAACAGATGCGGAGGTACTTCCCGTAGTAACAATAAGATCACCAGATGTCACAGAACCAGAAACGCTTCCTACATCAAGTTTTCCAGCAGGCGAACTTGTACCAATACCCAAATTCCCACTAGCATCCAGAGTCATTGCCTGAGTAAAGGTAATGGCGTTTCCTGCTGTGCCTGATGCTGCTATGTACCAAGAGTGATCGCCAGAACTACTGTTCTGCACATACATTTGAGCGTAGTTATTTTGCAAGTATCGCCAGTTACCATCGTTATAGGCATTGGTAGTAACTCTTGTTCGCCAAGTTGTAGCATCGCCAGAAAAAGCAGCCCCATTTATCTGTAGGGCTTTTCCGAAGGTAAAAGCACTAGGAGTAACTCCCAAGCCTAGATTGCCTGAGGAGTCGAGGATTGCTGTCTGTGTATTATTTGTAAAGAAGCGAAGCCCAAGACCAGTATTTGCTAAGATAACAGGCTCACCACCAGAGTAGGTCAATTTACCTAGCACAGTCCCTGCTGTTGCTTGCCATTGCGTTACTCCAACAATATCAAGTTTGCTAGTAGGACTACTTGTACCAATACCCAGACCTGTGCTGGTTAGGCGCATTTGTTCTGAGCCGCCCGCAGCAAACACCTGCTGATTGCCGTACAAGAACAAAGATGCGGCAGTCGGAGAAGTGACCTGTCCCAAATAGACATTGTTGTCGTTACCAAGAGTTAAAACCTGTTGCGCTGTCCCGCCAGTGTTCTTGATTTGAAACGCTTTGTTATTGGCAAGCGTAGTGTTACCAGTCGTCTCTAAGTTAGTCCCATCAAAAGTAAGCGCAGAACCGCTTGTAACAACCTTAGAGCCGTTTAAATACGCTACTCCGTTAGCAGTACCTCCAGAGAGGGTTACAGTACTAGAGGTAGTTAGTGCTTCAGCACTGATAGTTCCAGTAAGTGTAGGGCTGGCAGACATAACAACATTGCCAGTACCAGTGATGGCATTGCTCACCAAGCCTTTAGAGCCATCAGTAAACACAGCTCTGCTTGCTGTAAGGCTAGACAGTATAGGCTGTGCTGTCAGCGTAACCACACCAGTGACAGCCAATGTGCCACCAATACTACCATTACCTGCCAAGAACAAGTCTTTAAATTTTAAAGCGCTGCTACCAATGTCTACAGTGTTTGTAGTTTTAGGAGCTAACAAAGTAGCAGAAATAGTTACATCTTGTGTAGGACCAAGCGCATTAATGGTAGCACCTTCACCAGCAGTACCGTCATGCTTGTGTCCTGTAGACGCATTAAACGCATCTTGTACACCATCAAACTCAGCATCTAAGTCTGCAGCATTAATCACATTACCATCGGCAATGTTGTTGGTAGTATCTTTACGAACATATCCCGTCATAACTATTCCTTATCTTCTATCATGTGTGGCATACTCTAGCGTTGCAGCGTCCAGAGAAAATGGAGGGTCTTGGCTATCTGATACAAACTGTAACGATACAGAGAATCCAGAGCCTATCACCTGTGTTTGAAATTGCTTCTTCAACTTATCACCATAAACAGTTGTGCCATACTTAGCACCACTGCTACCATAAAAACCTACACTACCTGCGCTATTAGATAGCACAATTGTCGATGGCTGAATAGATCCTTGATCATCAAAATCAAGCTTCAAATTCACTGATGTTGTAACAGATCCTTGTGGATCTGTATAGAGGTAAAGCTTATAAAAAGTCTTTCTCACCCTAAAATCATTAATAGGAACATAGGGGGTGGCAAAGGAAGCTACAATGTTTGAACCATCAAAGCTATTACCCTGCTCCATCTCATAAACATATCCATCATTATTAGCAAAAACAATGGTTTCTGTTTGGTTCTGATAATCACCATCAGCAACGTAGCATTTAAATCCCACCAGCTCAGCCCATGCTACACCACCAGTTGACTCACCAGTCATCTGTGTTCCAAGCACACCCTTAGCATTAGAGGAAGTAATACTACTATTATATCCAAATATTCTATATTGTGACTTCTGTTTAATAACACAACTAGCAAAGGTTGAGTTACTGTTAATCAATGAAGTCATCTCAGCCTGAATAGGTTTAGACACCACACCCAAGCTAAAGTCCCCAATACGATCAGTAGCTCCCAATAGTCTTAGTCCTTCAGGACCTAAGAACATAACATCACCACCAACTTCCTGTATGGTGTCAGAAGCTACACAGCCTACATTCTTAGTGATGGGCTGCAAAGAGAAGTCTTGTATGGTTGTACCAAGGAGTTGACTAATAGTCTTCTCTGTGAAGATGATTAGTGTTTCTCTAAAAACAATAATACCTGTAATGAGTCCACCAACATTAATGATGCCAGAGCCAGCAGCGGCAGTGAAGTCATCATCGGTGTATGGAGCTGTGAAGATGATGCTCTCATTCTTAGCAAAGAACAATTGATTCTTATGGCTAATAACAAACTGAGCACCTAAAATATCTGTTGTCTTATCCGACAACACTTTAAATGTTGTGCCATCATAGATGAATGGATAATTAGTTCCATCCACACCAACAATCTTCTCAGTGCTGTTAAGTTTATACTTGCTATATCGTGTCTTGAAGTTGCTTGTTCTATTAGCAGACAACCAAGTGACAGCAGCATTATCAGCAGGACTAGAAGCCAATGCTGGATAGATGGATACAGTGGCAGATGTAGAAGTCACTGTTGGCACAGCCAACACTGTATATACATACTCAATACCAGCAATACTAAAAGTATCACCAATCTGTGGTGCTTTAGTTAAGCCATCAATAACAACAGTGCTGCCTGTCTGACTACCGCCATTGACAAGCACTGTGCCATAATAAGGCTTACTTATCTTAGTAAAGCCTGTGCCAGTGGTTGTGTAGATGTCAGCATTCCTAGAAGCAACAACGAGGTTATTCCATGCTGCAAGCCCTTTTACAAGACCAGCCTGAGATGTGAAGGTAACGGCTGCTTTATCTGCTGGGCTAGAAGCCATTGAAGCTGTCAATGTAACAGTGGCAATTTTATATGTGGAGTTGTATGAAACACCAGCAGCAGCAATGGTGTATGTACCTGTCACACCAGCAACAGTGAATGTGCTACCAGCAACAGGAGCAGTGAGGATGTTGGAGATGACTAGGGTAGTACCAGTCTGACCACTACCCTGCACCTTAGGCTCACCATAAGCAGGAACAAAAGCACTGTCGTATTTGTTATAGCCTTCAATACGCATGTAGCCCCCATCAACAGAAGGCTCAAAATTCTTCATGAGTCTTCCGCTACCGGGAGCTTGTGTGCCATGCTGAAGCGGTGATAGATTTGAAATCAATCCACCACGGAATTCAAATGGATATGTTTGCCATCCATCCATTATTTAACCCTATCACCGAAGCCACCAAAAGCAGACGTTTGTGTGATGGCAGTAGATTGCATATACACATACTTATTGATAAGAAGAATTCTCATCTTCTTAATGCCTTCATCAAACTTAGCCTTAGCAAGAGAAGCTGCTTGCTCATTACTTCTAAACATGTAAGCATGGTACATAGCACCATCAAGAATAACTTGTTTAAATCTCTCTGGAATAGATGGAACATCTGTAGCACTAGAAAGATCTACAGGAATTCTGTAGTATTCGTAAGCAATTTCATATGCTTGATCAGGAGCAGGAACAACACCCCACTCTAAACTAGGAGCATGGAATACATATGAAGGAACATCACGCTTACTAGAATCAGCAGAATATTCTTGATTTACATATCTCTGAAGGTAGTCATCATAAGTGATGATGCTAAGCCTAACTGTCTCATTGGATAATGTAGCGTCTTCCTTGATACGGAAAGTATCAAAGTCAATGGTGCTAGCATCAGAGGGAAAAGCATATCTAGTTGTGCCTGCTGTCAAAGTTTCTTCAGCAAGAATATGATTGAAAGGCCACTCATAGTGAGTGTGGTTGATGTCTCTAATAGCAGCATTCACAGCATCTTTGATGTGTGCATAAAAACCAGTAGCTGTAGGAAAGTTTGCAGAAGTTAGCTCAACTTCGTTAAGCCTTCTATTAACTTCATTGGTAAGTCCAAGATAGTTGTATGCCATTCTTATTGTTCCTTAACACGCAAACGAGTGACTCGCTCAGCTACATTACCACTATTATCTGTAATTCTACAGTAGAACTTATACTCAGTATTGTTAGTACCTAAACCAAGATTGATGGTAGTAATACCACCAGAGATAGTTTGTGCTACGTTCTGAATACCATTAACTGTGCTACCTGCTGTAATGGCTGTCTTTGTACCAGCACTGTCATCAACATACCACACACAGCTACTAATAGTTGCTGTATCTAAAAACCTAGACCAGTCTACACTGTAGTCTAAAATTTCATCAGGATCTTTATTGGGCCAACGAAAAGACATTATTAAACTCCTACTCCACTAAAGCACTTCTATCAGCAGAAGTGGATTTTCTATATGTATATGCTTGTCTAGGCTCAGTAGCCACATAAGATGTTCTGTCATACACTGTAGAATGTCTATCCACATACACCCTACGAGACTCCGCTAACACCAACACTGTTCTTTCTTTGCCTGTGCTTTGTCTCTCAACATACACAGTGCGTTTTCTATCATATAACGAAGCTACAGCAGCATAATCAAATACAGACACTGTAACAGCAACTATACCTACAGCGCCTGTAGCTTCCACACCATCAAAGGTAGGTCTAGCATTATTAGCTGCTACAACATCACCAAGAGCTGTTGTAACCTCTACACCAGATATTGCTACTAAGGCTTTAGCTATTGCAACAGCACTGCCTAAACTACCAACACCTTCAACACCAACTAAATCCGTTGTGGCTTTTGCCACTACAACAACACTACCTAGTGATGTTGTTGCTTCAAGACCATCTACAGGAATTCTGTTGATAGACCTAACATCAACAGTGCCAATAGCTGTTGTAGCTTCTACACCTGTTATTGCTGTAAGTGCTTTAGCAATTACAACAACACTACCAACACTTCCCTGTGCTTCTACACCAGTTACATTAGTAACTGCTTGGGCAACTACAGTAACACTACCAACATTTCCTGTGGCAGATAAGCTAGTAGGTGTAAGCGTACAACCTAAACTAAACGATACGCCATCATTGACATATCCTGTAGCTTCCACACCAACTAGGCTAGTAACTGCTACACCAACTACACCTACACTACCTGTTGCACCAGAAGCAACTAAGCTAACAACTACATGGTTAGCATCACCACTAATAACAACACCACTATCGGATGTTGCTGTGCCTTGCAACCCATCGGGAACATATGCAACATTGCTTACACCATAACGAGATGTCCCGTATATGCCAATGCCATATATTGCACCCGACCGGGTTGTCGTAGCCATAACCTACGACTCCTTATGCAATACGAACAATAGCGTTGCTTGCGTCTGCTGTGGGGAATTGAATTACAAAGTCACCGTTGGTAGATGTTTTATCACCACCAAAAGAAATTACAGCTACAGCATTAGTTGTACCTGTACCACCATCAGTGGTTGTATTATAAATTAAAGCACCAGCAGCGGTGATGGTTGCACTAGACCAAGTGGCATCAGCAAAGTCAATGAATGCTGTAGTGCCGCTGCTAGTAGGATCAATGTTTGTTAGAGCAATACCCCCTGCAGTATAACCAGTGCCTACAACTTCGTTAGAAGTTGTGTAAGCTGTGGTTGAAGCACCAAGGGTGGCTGAAGATGTGTACAAAGCAATCTTAAATGTATGACCGCTTGTAGCATTAAAGTCATGTTTACGCTCAAGCAATTCTTTTTTGAAGCTTGTGCAAAGGGCAGATGTAATAGCCATTAGAGAATCCTCTTAGTTTTAAAAACGCTCTCTAATAGAGCATACAGAAATGGGAGAGGCGATTAAGCCCCTCCCACATCAACTAGCTATTAGGCCAGTTGCTCACGGTCAACGGAAGCACGAGCTGGGCGACCATCAACATTAATCAACACAGCCCATACACGCACTTCACCAGAGGTGGGAGCAGTAGTGGCAGTAGCGATCAACAAGTCGATAGTGTCAGCAGTAGCAATAACGACAGGCTGGAAAGCAGCAGCGTTCTGGGCATAAGCACCAGCAGCGGCAGCGTCAGCATCGAAGCCATCAACGAATACGTCAGCGTCTACACCAGTAACACCCAAGTCAAAGGTATTGTCGTTAGACTCACCGCCCAAGACGGTGACAACTTCAAAACCAGCATTCAAGATGAGGGTATTGGCGGGAACATTGATACATTCGATAACGTCAGCAGCAGCCAAGGCAGAGCCTTTAGCTGTAGCTGCAGCAGCGAAGTCAATAGTAACATCGACCAAGTAAGGGACAGCACCAGCGGTGCGACCAGCGGAGGCTGAACCAGCCAAAGTTGTAACAGTTGCCATTATCGTTCTCCTTAAGCAGCGTTGTATTTAGCAGTGACGATGCCTTCAGGACGCAAGATTTTGCGACCATAAAGATGCATACCACGCACGATGTCAGCGAAGCTGTCGGGATCACGATATGTCTCGGTCTTAGTGATTTGCTGAGCAGTTGCAACAGCAGAGTCATGACCACCAACAATCACACCATAGTTGCTGTTCTGGTTAGCAGTACCAGAAGTACCGGGACCAGTACCAATCTTTGGCAGGTTGTTAGAAACATAGATACGGAAGCCATGCAAGTTGTTAATGACCAAGCCGTTCTGCAAACCAGAACCACCAAAATCACCATTCAACAAACGACTGTCTTCGTCCTTCAACATTTCGATGAACACAGGATCAACCACCAACCAGCGACCAGCGGAGTCAACAAACTGTTGATCCAACAAGCGGCCCATACGAGCAACCACCATCAATGGAGATGCCACATCTGTAGGCAGTGCAGTTGCACCGGGCAGACGGGGAGCCAAAGGAATGGAATGGTCACCAGCAGAAGCAGTAGTGATGTTACCGAAGCTACCTTTTTTCAGCTTCATAGAAGCCAACAACTCATCAGCACCAGCGGCAGTAACTGCCTTAGTACCAGAAGCGGTAGTACGAGCTGTATCAGGATTTACATGCTTGGCAGACTGATAGAAGCCAGACAAGTAACCCAACACATCTTGGTCATACTGATCACGCAAACGATACGCTGCACGATCAGAAGCCATCTGCATGAAGTTCACATGTGAGTGAGCAGCTTCGATGTCATCAATCTTGAAAGCGTAGTAGTTAGCTTGGTCAACAACCAAGGTGAAGTCTTCGTCATTCAGATCTTGAGCAGTGATCTGTGTACCACGAGCATAGCTCTGTACGCTAACCTCAGGCTCTTTAATGATCTTTACACTATCCCCCATATTAGCAATCTCACCGAAGTAGTCATTGTTTGTAATGTCTTCGACAGTAGAAGCTTTGCGGAATGCAAGTTGTACTTGCTTACTATAAATAACAGGACTGAACGCCCCGTTGGGTAAATTGCCGTGACCGGCAGCACTTGGAAAGGCCATTGTAATAATCTCCTATAGATAAATGTATGGCATATACTAAAATACGCTCACTCAAGTTCCACAGGGCTGTATCAACTAGGTGTATGACAAATCTCTTCTAGCTAAAGAGCTTGACATAGGCTAGATCAACTAGGTTGTCTGCTTACTTTGTTATGCGTTACTAAATGACAAAGCTCAATAAACTGTTTTTCAGTGTAATCAAGCTTCATCCTATTGATAGGAACACAGACAAGTTGAATGTTATCAACTGTGTAGTCTTTGCTACTATCTATCCTGTCTAGGCTTACTGTATTAAGTTGGTGGCTTTCGCTAGTCAGCGGCAACTTAGTGTAAACACATAGACCCTTTTGTCTCTGCCAAACATCATGAAGATGTTCAACAGTGATAAAACACTTTTTATTCTTTCGTTCACCAGCTGTTTTAACTAGCTGGTCAAACTTTTGATCAAGAGTTAGATTTTTATATCTCTTTTGGTTCTTGATCTTAATTTTATCTTTGTTTCTACTACGAAACACTTTGTCTTGGTCTTTAGCTTTCTCCGGATTAGCTTCCCGCCATTCCTTAAGGTTTTTTGCTAAACAAACTTTACACTGAGTTTTATACCCAGTTCCTGTAGTTTTACCAGACTTACCAAACTCACTTAATACCTTAACTTCACCGCACTTGCGGCAGGTCTTAACTTCATCCATAACTATCCCCAATTAGATAAAGAGCTAGACTGTGAATTGGCACAGTCAGGGGAGCTACCCTTTTCGCTCTGTTAAAGTTATACCAGTTGTTTCAGGTTTGTCAATACTTAACGAGCACTTCCGCTAATATCGTATACAAACTTACCTGATTGTAGTGCTTTAGCAATAGCTTCTTGATTCTTTTCGTACTCATAGGTAGACATTTTATTTACCTGTGACTCATAAAAGACACCATCTTTGCTTTCGCCTGTAGGCGCAGAACGACTACCACGGGTGTTAACACTTTCTGCTGCACCTTTATCTGGGGTAGACTTCTTCGTCTTAATATTCTTATCAGCCTTGTAAAGATCAATGGCACGGGCAGCAGCCCTTGCGTCACTGTCGTTATCATACAAAGCATCTTGCACCCACTTAGGTTGTTCTTCAACCCAGTTGTGGAAATCATCATCATCACGGATGGAGTCAAAGTCTGGATGCAGACGCATCAACTCAGCCTCTGCTTTCTCCTTAGCTGTTTGATGCTCACGCTCATCAAGCTGTTTGAACCTCTCATCCAATGCTTGGGTTTGTTCCTTAGCCTTTTTAATTGCAATTGTTTCTACAATCTTTGCAACATCAGGATAGGTTTTAGCCCACTCATTCAATTCTTCTTCACTCTTAGGAAGCTTAATTTGCTTCTCTGTGCTGCTCTGTAGCTGTGAACGAAGCTCATCAATCTGCTTCTGCAAAGCTACTTGCTGTTGCTGAGAATGTCTGCGAAGATCACCGTAACGCTTCTTAAAGCTTTTCTCTTCTCCGCTTAAGTTACTATCATCACCATCTTGTGGGTCTTGTGGTGGATTGTTCTTATCTTCAGCCAATCGTTTCAACTCTGCTTCTTCTTGTTCAATCTTATCCTTGTTAGCATTACGCTTACCAAATGGAGAGAACGCCTGAGCCTGTTGGTTCTGATTAATCACCGCTTCTGTCATAACATACCTTTTAAGTTGGGGCTAGCTGTAGCTGCATACGCAGGGAGATAGGTAGCCATATGGTGGGAAATTGTTGATACTCGCCAGCCCACCTCTGGCTTGAGTATTCTAATTATATAGTATTATTTCCTAGAAGCAATGCCTCTTTTTTGAGCAGGTGTTGTCTTTTTAACACGCTTAGTAATAAGACCGCCCTTAGCTACAGCAAGAACTTGAGGTTCCTCTTCCATAGGTCTAGCAGCAAAAGAACCTCCAAAGCCATCTACCGCAGTCATACTAGCACTACTAATCATTTTCACGTTATGAGATAGGAAACCTTCAGTAATATAGGTATGTGCATCACCAATAGTAATCTTAACAATAGATCCGTGATCAAAATATTTGCTTGATTTAACAATACCAAATCCTTCTTGTTGAACAAGCTTATCTCCAGAAGTTAAATTCTGAATTTCAACCCAATCATTTTCAGTGCGTACTCGATGGTTAAATGTACCAACAAATGTTCGACCATCTTCAAGCATCACTTCCCAACGATCATCTTCTCCTGTTCCAACATTAGTTACAGGATATACACCCCATTCATTAGTAGTTTCGTGACGAGTGTAAACTTGCATTCCAGTTTTAACATCACCTGCTTTTACTACACTACCATCTGCTAGTAAGATATTAATCCAAGGAGCGGGACATCCCACATCATCTCCACTGTCTCCCATATCAGTGTTTCCACCCATATCACCACCAGCTTCACCACCTCCAGCTTCACCACCCCCAGCTTCACCACCTCCGCCACCAGCTTCACCTCCTCCACCGCCAGTTTCACCACCACCGCCAGTTTCACCTCCACCACTCTGGCGAGCTTCAGTATCAGCACCACTAGTTAAACTATCAGCGCCAGCACTGCCGCCTTGACCACCAAGAGCTATGTCAGTTGCAGTTTGCTGTGATGCAGGTTCTGCTGCTTTAGCTTCTGCACCTGCTGTAGCATTTGCAGCATCTCTACCAGCTTGAGCAGCCTCAGAAGCTGAGCCACCTTTTACAACCACACTGGCAGCAGCCTGACTAGCCGCACCTACAGCAGCATCACTGAAGCCACTACTTGTAGCATCAGCGGCTGCTTGAGCAGCAGCAGTTGCAGCAGTGCCGCCAGTACCGCCTTTGTCAACAGGACCCGCAGTAGCTGCTGGCTGAGTTGCATTCAGATTAGTGCCCATTGTGTCACCAATGGCTGCAGAGAAAGCTTTAGCTGAACTAGTAGCTAAGGCATTATTAATTCTTCCTGCAACGCTAAGCAAAGGATTAACCATACCAGCAACAGTCATCACTGTTCTATCTACAGTGTTGGGTGTAACACTACCGTCAGGATTTAAGGTGAATCCACCCATACCTGTACTTACAGCACCTGTATCTGTAGCTGTAATAGAACCACCATAGGAATTTACTCCCTGTCCTTTATCGCCCATAAAGGCTGCGTTAGGAGGAGGAGTGGTTGTAGTAGTCTGTGGTGTACTAGTAGGAGTATCTTCAGTAGGAGAAGTAACATCAACAATTGGTATGTTAGTAGGAATACTTACTGGATTAATAGAAGTTTCTCTTATCTTTCCACCACCACCTGTTGCAACAATGTTTGTTGGATTGGCTACACCCGTAGCAGGCGGTGGAGTTGTACCTACCATCCTACTTGCAGGATTGGCATCAACCACTGAGTATCCTTTAGGGATTCTTCCAGAAGGCTTGCCGTTGAAATAGGTCATGTACAAAGAATCACCAGCAGCATTCTTCAAAAGTCTTACATCATTTGCTGGATTTGTAATGGCTGTTCTTTGAATGTTGTATTTAGCTAAGATGTCTTTACTAGCTTCTGGAACTTTAACAACACCACCAGCAGCAAACTTCTGTTCACCTATTTGCTCACCATCAACTTCAGAGATGATGTCATCAATCTCTGATTCAAATTCTTCATCACCTTCATGCAAAGCTTCTGGGTTTTCAACTTGATCAGCATTACCCATCTGACCAATCTCTGCCATTCGATTGAGTCCCTGCTTAGCTTCATCACGAAGCTTCATCAATCTTTCAAGACCAATATATCTAACAACATCAGCAGGAATAACAAACTCACCTTCGCTGAGCCTTGCAGGAATATCATCTCTCACTTCATTCTGCAAAGAACCCGGAGGTACGTCATTGCCGGACACAGGATCTACTGTGCCGCCTTCATCTTTCATGCCGCCTTCAGCAAAGAGTTGCTCTGTATCATTGTTGTACATTCACTTCATCCTTTAGATGTTTTAATCTGCGTAAAGCAGCAATGGCTCCTTGAGCCTTTCCAATCTCACGCACATCAACAGCTTGTTCTAAGTTTTTATGATGCTGAGCAATTTCAGCATCCACCATATCTAAGAACGCTTCCCATGTAGCGTTAGTGTTTACGAAGCCTTTAAGCTTGGGGAGGTACGGCTTGTACATTACCAGCAAATCCTTGTTCACCCGGCACTGGTGCAGCACCAACGCCAATATTTCCACCACCACCACCAGTCATATCAGACACTGGGGGAGGACCACCTTCAGGACCACCAACAGGAGGAGCACCCTCTGCAGGAGCAGGAGCTGTAGCTTGTTGCATCAGCAAAGCTTGACGCATAGCTTCTTCCATATTGTTAGTAACCTTGTCTGGATCTAAGTCCATACTCTTTGCAATCTCACGAATGATGTAAGGGAACTTAGCAAATGGCATCAATGCAGGAGAGCTAGCAATTTGCAAGAACTGCATCAATCGCTGGCTTCTCACCTCATTAGCCATCAAGCTCTCTGTACCTCTAGCTGTAACTTCCAAGTCTCCTTTGATTGATTTATCAAAGTCAAACTGCATGTTAAAGCTAAAGAAAGCCTTACCCAACGGAGCTAACAAATAATCATCCACATTCTTGATGATGGTTTTAACACTGCCAGACGCAGCATTCATCAACATAGAAATGCCAGAGGCTGTTCTACCAACACCACTCACACCAGTTTGTCCGTGTGCAAATGATGGCATACCTGTAGATTCATCAGCAAGCTGTCGTGCCTTGTCAAACAGTTGTAAGTTCTCAGCAGCTACGTTAGGAAACTTAGTTCCAAACAAGCTTTGACCGGGAGCACCACCCTGTCGCCTAAACACTTTACCGGGGTAGACAGACATGTCTTGTCCGGGAACAAGGTTGGTTTCATCAACCTCAAACACAAGGTTGCCCGACAACACCGCATTGTCCACTGCCATACGCATAAAACCATTCATGAGGGTCTGGGTGTCGTCCATGTTTTCAGCGACACCAATGCCAAATAGAGAGTAGGGGTTTAATTCGCAAGGAGCAGCATAGTACGGAATGTTGGCGGGCTTAAACGGATTTAATACTAAGCGCATAATCTTGCCATTGCAAAACCATACGTTAGCTTGGAGTTCTTTGTAGTCTTCAAGTTCTTCTGGGATAGTAATGTCGTTTTCTTTAAGCAAGTCGATGTCAACATTGCCCCAATATTCCAACACTTCAAATCTATCTATACCAAAGTTGGGAGCATAGTCTTTTAAATCATCTTCCCAATATTTCTTAGCATAAGAAGAACCTGCTTCAATCACTTCTTCAATAACACTAGCCCTGAACAATGGGCGATTTTTTAAAGCTCTAAGTTGTGTAGAGCTAAGCTTGTGACGCTCAATAATGTATTGAGCTTCTTCCATGTTAGTGGCATCAGGATCAGGATAGAAGTTCCAGATAGAAACATGTGATGTTTCTGGTACTGTCTTCATCTCTGGTGTATAAGTACCTTCTTCATCCCAGTTTGGATATTCCTTAGTCTTAGCAAAAGGACCTTTCATGATGCCTGTACCAAACAGAGCCATCTCAAAAGCTGTAGAGCGAAGATGTTTATTAGCACCACTCTCATCCAACTGGTCATGTATCTTCTTCTCCATCTTCTTAGCTGCAACCATTGCAGGATGGAACGTGATAGATGAGGGAGTTACACCCGGACCTTCTTTAAGTCCTTTGGTATCTTTAAGTTGATCTGTCAATGGACCAAGACGATCCATTAAAGTCTTTAATGTAGCACCGGGTGGTAGATCTTTACCATCACCTTTATAACCAAACGGAGAAGCTATTTCAACTTCTGCACCCTCTGGTGCTTTAGGATCAATATGTACTGTATCAACTACGCCTTCTGGCAATACAGTGGGATCAACACTAAGAGGAAACTTATTGTTAGCAAATAACACATCAGTGATTTGACCATATGCTGCAAGCACCTTGGTCTTTGTCACTTTAATAAATACACGGCTCTTCTCTGTCTCAGTGAATTTAACATCTGGTCCATAAATACCACGATAGTTTCTATAAGCTCTCAACCAACGCTGTTCGTCTTGTCTACGGCTTTCTTCACTCTTGGTATATCTTTCCCTTAGAAAATTTAAGAGAAGATCTCCCGTGAAAGGAGCAGCTTCGCCCTCTTTCTTATCTCCTAAGCTAATAGACTTATCGTCCATAAAATTATTTTGCGCCATAAATACCCTTTAATACCCAAATGTGGGATCTGCCATCTTCATTCCAGAGCCAGCAGAATTTAATGGATTGTAATCGAACAAACTACTTCTAGGTCTGCTCATCACACCATAACGAATAGCATCATATAAGTGATCTTCAGCTTTAGTATCAATATCCTCTGGGTTCTTCTTGTCCAAAGGGATGATGGGTAGCTGAGCAATCGTATTTACACAGTTGCTTGTTATAACTAGTCTTGGTTGATCTGTAAAGGGGTCAAGTTGTAGCCTTCTATGCAGCTCATTCTTACCAGACACCCTACTTCCAGCACTTCTATCCGCTGGCCTCCACCTACAACCCTCTGCAATCATCTGTTCTGCCAGTGATGGACCTGTATCACCACGCTTATGCCAGCAACTACTGTCCAATACACCATATCTTATAGTGCCATCGTTCTCTTCAGCCCTCATTACCATGTGAGCGAGGTCTTTGGCAAGCACCTTGCTAACATATAGCTCACGATAGATAACCAATTGCTCACTTGGAGACACAGCAAACCACACCACAGCACTATAACTTCCGTATCCATAGTCACAAGCCCTAAATTTAGTCCAATTACTTGGGATGTGGAACGGTTCCACCACATGAATCTGCCTATTAAACTCAGGAAACGCTGCACCTTCAGCAATATCCCAGTTACCTTCTAACAATTGCTTCCTCTGATGCTCAGGAAGTGACAACAACATGGTTTCATAGTCACCTGTCTGCATCAAGTAGGGGTTATCCGTCAACATAGCAGGGATAAACCTACGCTTAAACAGTGGTTGTCCCTCTTTACTGTGTCCTTTGGGATACACTAAGGTGGTTCCACTCTCAATATCTGTTGCATCAAACGCTTTTCCTGCTGGAGAAGGATCAATAAACATCTTCTTCACCCAAGCATGTCCCGGACCACCCGGATTTGTTGTAGCTCTCATGAAGATTGGTAGGTCTGATGCTGCTGTACGCAGACGAGAACGCATGTAGTTCCACGGAAATGGCGTATGCCACTGCGTCAACTCATCAAAACCAATCCAGCTAAACGCCAAACCCTGATATCTCAATACGTCTTCATCTCTATCAAGGTAGGACATCCATAGTCTAGCCCCTGATGGTGCTTCCCACTGCATCTTTCTCTCACTCCATTTGATGCCGGGATAAATCTTTGGATAAAGCTCTTGGCTTTTCCAGATGAGTTCTCGAAGTTCCTCTGTCGTGTGACGCAGAAGCAACCCAGAAAACTGCGGATGCACCATATACCTAAGAGGATCTGCAAGCATGGCATAACTTTTACCACCACCAGCAGCTCCACCATACAACACTTCCCTCTCTGAAGATGCTAAGAAGAATGTTTGAGGACCCGGATTGGGCTTAAACAACACTTCTCTCTCATCAGCTATTGGGAGTTGTGTCTCCTCCGAGCTTGCTATCGATATATTGGGTGAGCTTGCTGTAGCTTTCTGACTCGAAGTATCCGGTTTGGTCTTCTTTGCCGAGCCTCTTTTCGTACCTCTGCGCTTGCTCAAGGGCTTTTTGGAGCCTTCGGGCAAGGTTGCGGTAAGTAGTGGATTTGTATCCGTGTTTTCGCTCACTCTTTATTCTCTTTAAAAGTCCAACATGACTAATCTCTCTGCCACTCACCTTAGTTAACCAAGCAGCCACCTGCCTAGAAGGATATTGTTTTAAATGCTTCTTAGCTTTTTCTAACGCCTCAAGCTCTGCAGGTATTGGCTGCAAGAGGTCAGGATCTGTTTCATCTTGTCGGTAGCCAAAAGGTATAGTTCTACCAATCTTTGGTATGGGTACATATGTTTCCTTATCTCTGGGCTGTGGCAATATCCAAGCCCCTAAGTCTCTCTCACTCACTCTTATCTTTGGCAGGTAAAATCATAATGCCAGATGGTGCTTCAATCTGAACCTTATCTGTTTTTACCAAGCCAGCCCTGTCTAACAAATCCTTTGCAGCATTGAGCTTCTCTTTCAAGCCAAGCTCTGTAGGATCGGCAATGCCACTAACAACAGCCATAGCTGCTCTAGGGGCGTTCATAGCGATGTAAAGCTGTGTAGCCTCAATCACTTCTTCCTTCAAGACATCCATGATTGCTTTAGTGTTGTAGCCTTCGCTATAGCCAGCAAGCTTCCTTGCTGTTACAGGATTGCCTCCAGCTTCAGCAAATAACACCTCAATGAATTTCTTCTGTTGTTCAGTTAGTTCTCTTTTAGCCATATGTTTCCTTATACCCTAGTTGCTGGATCAAAATATTCTTCAACAGACACTGTTGCATCCATTGTGCTACCAGCCTCAGGAGTGATGGATAAATAGTCTCCAGCATTTAGAACAAGATAGGCTTGGTCAAACTTTAAGAAATTGTAAGCAGACACTGTGTATCCACCCACTATAGAGTAGGATAGTCCTGTAGAAGTGTCATGCCAATCTATCTGTACTGTCTTATTACCACTTGTCTTGTTACAAACAAATAACAACTCCACCTTAGAAGTGAAATTGTTAGGGCAAGTATAGACAGTGTTGGCACTACCTGCTGTCAGGTTTAGACCAACACTTCTAAATCTAGAAGCTCTTGTATTGTCTATCATTTCTTCTTAGGTTTTATTTTGGCTTCAGACAAAGCAATGGCAATGGCTTGCTTGCGGTCTTTAACAACAGGGCCACCTTTGCCTGAGTGTAAAGACTTGTCAGCATACTCACCCATCACCTTAGCAACTTTAGCTGTTTGCTTTTTAGTAGCCATTATTTCTTCTTAGCTTTCATTGGCTTACCAACACCAATCATGATAGCCACCATAGGCTTACCACCTTTACCCTCTTTAGCCATACACTTACCAGCAGCTTTACACTTGGCTGGTGTGGGGCATCCCTCACAAGGCTTAAATGCTTTCTTTGTAGCCATCATTTACCTTTCTTAGCTGTAGCAGCTTTCTTAACAGCGCCACCCTTAGCCATAGCTTTGACAGGAGGCTTCATAGCATAACCACCACCCATCATCTTCTTCTCTTTGTTAGTGGCTGTACGGCTACCTCTTACAGGCATACCACCCTTAGCCATCTTTGTAGGAGGGGTAGGAGCTTTCTTGGTTTCTTCAAAAGCCTTACGCTCTAGCTCATTAGCCCTGTCCAAATAGGTGTTACGCACCTCTTGAGGAATGGAAGCGTCCTTAGCCTTCTCACGGTACATCTTAACTTTTTCTGCATCGGTAGCCATAGTTTCTCCTTTTAGTTACCACTTAACCTTGTCTGCCCAATAAGCAGCAGACATCTTACCCTTGTTAATGTTCTCAGCATGACGAGCTTTGAAGCTCTTCTGCCTAGCTTTCTCTTTCGGTGTATCTGGACTAGAGCCAGCACCACTAACACCTTGCTGTCCAAACCTAATTAGCTTCACTGTATCGCCCTCTTTGGCTAACACAGCATGACTCTTCGTAGGATGTTTCGGTGTAGCCTTAGGCTTGTTATACCCGCTAAACTCTTCACTGCCTCTTTTAATCATCTGAATTTGCTCACTTTCTTAGCAATTGTTTTTGGTTGTTTAACAAATTGCTTACCAGCTTTATCGCCAGCAGCTTTAGCTTTATTGGTTGCAGCCTTCTCAGCAGGAGACAAAGATTTCCAAGCAGCTTCAGGAAGATAACGCTTCTTCCCCTTAGAAGGACCACCATCACTGGTAGTCCACTTCTGCTCTGTCCATTCTTTTAAAGACTTCTGAGAAGCTTTCATTTATAACCACCACCCTTAGCTTTATACAGCTTAGCTACAAGCTGAGCCTTCCTAGCAGACCATTCACCAGCATCACCACCTTTGCTACCAGCTTTCACACTAGCAACTAACGCCTTACGCATTGTAGGCTTGGTGTAATTGCCAGCTGCATTAACAGTGCTTTTCTTTGTAGCCATGTTGTTTCTTTCTTGGTATGTGCCTATGTTCTTTCCATCCTTCAGCTCTCATAGCTTCTTCAACCTTGTCTAATGGAAATACATATCCTGTATGTTTCTCTAGCGATGCTCTAACATAATAAACATCACTGTGAAACAAATGCATCTTGTCTACATATCCTCTGTGTAACGCTAATGAAGCCTGTGTAAATACACTGTAGGGATATGTGTTTGTTAAGCCTCTGTCTTCTAGCTCTTGTCTGGTGTATAAGTTCATAATGCTTTATGCTAACACACATAGCCTAGCTAAGGTGGTATGGTAGCATTTATTGCTACTCATAACAACCTATCCCAATGTATGTCTATAGTGTTGTTGACTGTTTATATCACATAGTGAAATACAACCAACTATACCTAATATCTAGAACATACACCTAGAAAGCCCATAAGGGATGTGTTCATCTATGGCTGTTGTTAGCCCACCCTTTTAGCAACAGCTTTTAACAAGTACCCACATCAAGTCTAGTCTGGTCAGTGTAAGGTGTTACCACTGCCAGTATCCAGAGCAGAACAACAGAGTGGCCCCTCTATCGTTCTCTCCGAGTCTTTTCTCTTCAGCAGCCGATTGCAAGCTCATTTCTTTACCTGTAGCCGGAAGGTAGCCTATACTTTTTCTTCGTATCGCCTGTATGCATAGAGCATACATGGTGCAGGTACGGGTAGTTTTACACATATTGAAACCAATGTCAAGCTTTTTCTGTAGGAGATAACAAATATGTTAGCTGTTTAGAAAATGGTCCATATGGGGTGTACTTATAGGTTGCTGTTTAAGTATCTAGTTGATACTTTTAACTATCAAGTTGCATGAAATTTCAATGAGAACTATTCTTATTTGTTAACATCTGTGTGTACAGAAGGTAGCAGTTTGTGCAGCTTTATGTGCATAGTTGATCTGTCCCTAATTGTTTAATATACTGAACATAACAGTCCTTCCTAGCACTAGCGTGTACACATCTCTGATGCAACATAATGCATGTTGATCTGTCCCTAATTGTTTTTATGGCTGTGTGGGAGCTGCCAAATATGGAGTTTGGTTAACAGGCTCTATTTTCCTGATTTTTGGACGAGGCCATATACAATAGCGCCTACACCCCCAC
>Ga0247723_1000138_pt1 | contig 46091 bp, 66 predicted proteins | sample MSEWelMarce5H_FC_FD_189079 | JGI IMG/M metagenome (GOLD analysis project Ga0247723, IMG submission 189079) | Subsurface sediment microbial communities from gas well in West Virginia, United States - MSEEL Well Study Marcellus 5H_FC | ecosystem: Environmental > Terrestrial > Deep subsurface >...
CTCCTCCTCCTCCACCCGTAGTTTGATACTGCCCCTGTGCGCGACCTGCATTGTAATTGTAAGATGACCCCTGCTGCCCGGCGCCTCCTCCTCCGCCGCCGCCGTTCAAGGTGTATCCCTGATATCTCACTATTACGTATCCAGCGTATCCCTGAATATTGAAAGCAGGCGTTCCCGATTGAGCTCCTGGATTAAATGGATAACCTTGTAAAATTCTACCACCATTTCCCCCGTGACCTGTAGTATAAGTATAATTTCTGATAAAGACTCTGGCTAAATAGTTAGTCTGAAAATAGATGGATTGATAACACCCCCCCTGTCCCTGATTGACATAAATATTCGTGTAGCCATTTGGAGAACCAACTGTAGTCCCCTGCCCGTAAATATAGTGCCATGACTTATTTGTCCAAGAGGACATGGCTCTCTGCCCTTGGTCATACCACGTTCCACCATTATCTGGGTTGTAAAAATGGTCCCTACCATTCCAGTACTGACTCAAGTTATATCCCAAACCCTGAAATGCGCCTCCTATCCCAGACATATACACGGTCTGGGTTCCCTGATTATTCCAAGGCACATTAGCCATTAATACTTAAGGTATAAAATTTTATGACTTATATTAATGTACAGGATAGTTGAAAACGTCCTGCCTGAAACAGACTGTGATAAACTAGCTGAAATTATTAGAAATTACTCGGATAGTGATAGAGACAATAACGTTTCAAATTCATCTGGTTTCTACGGTATTCCTGCTATAAACGTTCTACTAGGCATCCTAAACAGTCGAGTTGAGGCCGAGACTGGCAAGAGAATTTGTCCTACATATTCATATTGTCGAATTTACAGGAAAAATTCTGAACTGCTTCGACACAAGGACAGGGAATCGTGTGAATATTCCCTGACGGTGAATATCAGTCAGACCCACCCATGGCCTATATACATGGGTGAAGATGGGGTTCTCCTTCAAAAGGGAGATGCTTGTTTGTACCAAGGTTGTGATATAGAACACCATAGAAAACCATTTGAAGGAGACGAATATATTCAGGCATTCTTGCACTACGTTGATGCAGATGGGCCCAACAAAGATCACGCATGGGACGTTGGACAGTATATGAAATCTAATTACTGTTTTTTTAGATTCACACCCTTGAGTATGTCTATTGATAAATTGGCCATTAAAGAGAATTTGTTTTCGGTACAGGAATGTGAGAAGATAGTTGGTGATTTTGTTGCGTGTGAAAAGGGTGGGATAGGAGCAATTATCAGTGAAACAAATAAGGTCACTAGGTCGAGTAAAGTTTGTTGGATTACTAAAACAGTAAGAAACAGATGGATATATGAAAGATTATTTGATGCAGTAAGAGATGCTAATAAAGAATTTTTCAAGATGGACCTGACTGAGATTATAGAAGATATCCAATACACGGAATACACGGTTGATGAAAATGGTCACTACGACTGGCATGATGACCATGGACCTGGAGAACATAGTAGAAGAAAACTGAGCTTGTCTGTTCAGCTTACGGACCCATCAACATATGAAGGATGTGATTTGATTTTCGATGATGGCAAAACGGCTGCAAGAGCGATGGGATCATGCACAGTTTTCCCATCTTATAAAAGACACAAAGTTACACCAATTACAAAAGGAACTAGACACGCTCTTGTTCTGTGGATTCATGGTCCACCGCTACGATGACTGGGGTGTTAGGCTTGACGCTCCAATTATAAATGTAAATATTAGGAAAACATACAACACTACCCTTTGTTATCTGGTACTCGGACCTACTAACTCTTATACACGAATCTTCTAAGAAAACAATCCAGTGTATGTGAGGGTGATAAAACTTGAAATTACCTATAAACTGTGATTTAGTAATTATAAATTGGGGTTCGTTTTTGGGACTCCAATCTGGAAACCAACCTTGCAAAGTGACCACCTTTCCTTTGTAACGTTCAATATAAGATGTATATTCATTAGTCAAGTCTTTATGACATATAGGGGCGGTATCCAATTCACCTAATATATTAGTGAAAGTATCTACTTGTTCTTTAATATTACAGTCACTGTATATATTAACATATCCCCAGTTACCCCAACAACTCATTAGTACTTCAATAGTGCGAAGTGGGTACGGGTTGAATGTATAAAGGAGTTGGTGATCCTCCGGAGGAAACAACAGGATCTTTTTAGTTCCTCTAATTTGCATTAAAAAATTGTCTTGGCGATCGTAGTGCAGATATGTAGATAGCTTGTCGAAACAGACCCACATAGTCGATGAAGCCCAATTATCCCTACCAGGCTCATATTCCTTGAGATCCATATTCTCATGTTGAACAAGATAGGAATCCTTTCTCTTCTGTTCCCAAAATTCACGCCACGTCCAAGTTCTAACATCGAGTCCCTCTTCAAACTTGGAAGGTTCTACTGAGGTCGAACCAAATTTTCCATTTGGACTTATCATTACCCTAATTTCACCGTCATCTCTCATAATCTTATCAGGATCAAAATTGAGATCATGGGTTGATTTAAAAGGCTTCAGGTCCGAACTTTCGCCCTCCATTGCACGCCCTTCCTCCACAACATGATACCAGTGATTCATGGCGAAATTCACACCGTCCTCAAACACATCTGAAAACACGAGATGAAACCAACCTGCTGGTATAAAAATCATTTCACCTGGAACTAAAGTAATTTCCGTCTTGTGAGCTTCATAAAATTTCGGGTATTTAATTTTACATGGAAATTCATCTGAGATAGGGGAGTATCTTCTTTCGCTAAAAAATTGTTCTACGTCCATAGTAGATGGATACTGTTATCCTTTACGCAGATTCTAAAAACCGAGATTCCAACGCTTACCCTTCCGGTGCTTCCTATACCCTCCACCTGACCAACCCCATCAAGAACGTCAGTCAGGTGGATCTCGTGTCAGCCAAGGTGCCCAACACCCTCTGGAACCTGACCAACGGCACGGGTGTCCTGACATTTAACAGCACGGTCATGAATCTGACCCCAGGCTTCTACTCTGCATGCAGCCTTCTTACGGAGATGACCGTCAGAATGCCAGCAGGATCCAATGTGTCCTGGTTGAGCACGGAAGGCAAGTTCTTTTGGTGGTCTCCAGCACCCTTTACTATTTCAGTTTCCAATTTTGGAACAAAATTGCTTGGACTTTCCACAGGGGTGAAAACTGCAGTGGCTGTATCCACCAGTTCGGCCCTGTCTCAGGTTCTTCCAGGTGGTTACTACATCAAGTCATCCTCTATAGCAGACTTCTCCACGAATGAGTTTCTGTTCCTTGATATCCAGGAACTCAGAACACCTGGCACGGCCGCCGCCCTAGCCATGAAGACCGATGGGTCTGGAACTTTCACGGGAATTAACGCCCGAAATTCGTTCGCCATGGTGCCTCTTAATGTGAATTCAGGCGCCGTCAAGTCATTCAGCGAGGGTGGCGACTTTCGCATAGAGGCCAAATTTCCTCATCCGATAGACACCATTTCCCGCCTCACAATCACATGGACTGACGAGACGGGTCAGCCTGTGAATTTTCAGGGGATGGACAACAACTCATTCATTCTACGGCTGCACATAGCCGAGAAGGAGAAGCCCCCACCACCGCCGCCCGTCACTATGGTCGAGCTTCGGCGGATCCTGGAGGATATGATTACGGTTAAAAAGCCAAAAGAGTCCGAAGTAAAGCGGCCTCTTGTGGGTCGTTGGACCCTGATCATTTTTTTGGTTCTTTTAGCTGGGGGTTACCTTATTTACAAGGCGACACGCCCAGTTGCTGCTGTTCTGACGCCCCAAGTCGCTGTGAGACCAATCGCTTAGCGGGTGACTGCGTAGATTGGGGAGCTTGGCTCCTTGATCTGCACGTTGGTCACCAGTGCCTTGAGCACCATGTACACCAGGATGCTCAGCAGGGTGGTGAAGAGAGCGCTCAGGATGTAGTACTGGCCGCCGTTCTTGCTGACCTGGACCACCTGGGAGATCAGGTAGCGCACGGCGTCCATCCATGCCACTGCTGCGGCGAAAGAGAAACCCGCGACGATGGAGTTCAGGGACTGGGCCTCGAGCTGGAGTGCAACGGAACCGATCACGCCTGCCATTTTATTATTTACTTGGAAAAAAATTCTCGTCTGGGTCCTCGTCCTCGAACTCCTCTTCCTGGAGTATGACGGCATACTTGACCTTCGGTGGCAAGAACTCCTCCTCTTCATGGGGCTCCTCTTCAACGAATACTGTGAAATTCTTGGAAGGTGTGTATCCCTCCATCCTACAATTTATAAACTAATTTTATCAACTGACCTTTTCATAATAATATCCATCGGGCTGTCGGGTTCCCATGCATCCCACGTGTCTGCACACTCATTCATCTTGACGTAAAGGTCCTCTTCGCCCTGGTACCTTGCAAATGGTGCTTCCTCGTCTTCCTCGTCTTCCTCGTCTTCCTCGTCTTCCTCGTCTTCGTCCTCGTAAATCTCTGGGTAAATTGAACCCAACTGCTTACCGGCTACATTTCGGCAGGCGTACATGAGTCCATACCTGACGTCCATCGCAGTTATGGAGTCACGGCCTGTAGCGGCGGCGTAGCTCGAAGCTAGTACTATTGCAGACTCCATCACGGGGCGCAAAATATCATCGGCAGCCTGGAGAAAACTCATGCTAAAACTCCCGCCTCTTCGTTATTTTGGAATAAAACGCGCCCATCCTTTATGAAGTTGTAATTCACTGCATATACCCTGATGAATCTGCCCTGGACACTTGGATTCATTGTCAGTTCCAAATTTTGGTTGAAAATTCGTGACAGATTTATGTGACCACATGGATTGGGTCCGTCTGGGTCTAGACTGAATGAGTACATGTAGAATTTTCTGTCTGGAGTTCTTGTGTGAAATTCCATGGCCTGGACGACCCTGAGGAAAAGGGGGACCCCAATCTCTGAAGGTATTCTCTCAACTCCGTTTAATTTAAAAACTAAATTGATGAGCTGTTCTGTAGTACCATTCGTCCATGTATCTCTTGTGGCGTTATAGGAGCCATTTGTACTGAAATCAAACCCGAACGCCCCTACATTCTGGATGACCAAGAAGATCTCCTTTACTGGATTCATGAGACCGAGCTTGCACTTGACGGAGTTAATGCCCTGTGGGGCTAGAAACTCGACGCGCTGAACCTGCTGAAATATCTGAACGTCCCTCTTGAGAGGCTCCACCAAATAGACATACTCCACTAGTAATGATATGTCTAGAGCACCTGTATATACGAATAAAGGGATGGAAAACTCGCTTGAATTTTTAAGGAAAATTTTGAAAGTAATTAACCCGCTATTAACATCTAGTCCCTTTTCCATGCATGAGAAGGGTAAAGGGACGTTATAAGTTAGATTGAGACCTGTGGCTGTCAGTGGATAGACCTTTGCAGTCAAATTCTGTAGAGCAGACTGCTTGCCGGCTGGCACCCTGATGTCATTCATCATCTCGATGTATTCGCCATAGAGGCGCTCAACGAGCTGAGAGCCGCAATAAATTTCGGCATACTCAATCATATAATTCATAGCCCCGTCACATACTGCGGGGATTGCAGGGGTGTTGAATCTAAGGTACAGGGCAGTCACTAGGTCACCTCTTTTACTAATTTCAATTGAAGATTCCTGACCGAATCGTACCTGTGAATCAAAACTGATAACCTCTAGACGTTTGGAAAAGGGTATGCATGCTGTATAACGCTCAAGAAAATGGGTAATCTCGGGGTTGCCGACGAGCATGACATCGTCGGCTCCCAGGTAGGCGAGTGTAGCTCTCCCTGCCATTCTACTACTAATTCTCAATTAAAATTGAAGAGGAGACCCGCAAGGCCATTCTCTATCCTGAGCATATTGTAGCTGATGGCATATACTCGGATGTTTCGGCTATTGCTGTAAGGACTGGTCGTAATCTCTAGCACCTTGTCCTTGATGCGACTCATGTTGATGGTGCCTGATGGGCGTGGATTCATGGGGTCATTCGCAAATGAGTAAATATAAAACTTCCTCTTAGGTGCAAATTCAAAGTGATTGAAAGCCTCGACGTACTGGAGATAACTACTGTCGATGACTTGCCGACTCAGAAAGTCCTGACCGTTGAAGGATAGGGCTATGTTCTGAAGACCGTTGTCACCAAAGTCATATACTGGGGCGTTCGAATTTTGGATCACAATATAAATCTCTCTTACCGGATTGAGGAAAGGCAGGTCGAAACGCCCTGTGGTGAAGCCTATTGGTACAGAGAATGTAGTAACCTGGGTCTGCGTTATCAGGTATTCCAGTCTATTTTTACGCATCCACTTGACTTCGCTTTCTGACAGGTAACCATACTCGACTATTATAGTAGAGCTAATAGTTGCAGTTACGTTGGCTATATTTGAAATGTAAGTAAGATCCCTGAATGGTCTGAATGTGATGACCACCTCGAGGTCTTGGCGATCCAGTGCGGCGACAGGTATAGACAATTCATTATTTCCATAGAAATAAAAGGGTAAATTCGTGTAGTAAGTTCTACCGGGGTCATACACGTTGGAGTAGTCGAGTTTGCCTGTGAGGAGGGTGAGCCCTGGCTGTTGCTCATAGGGCACGTACAGGTCATTATAAAGTTCAATAGCCTCGCCTGTGAGACTCTGAACGAGCTGACCACCGATACGGAGGTCGGCCTGCTTTATGAGGTAGGTTCCTACTGAATCCACATAGTTGAAAACGTCAATGACGTTACTGGCAAGGGGGCCGACTGTAAGGAATGTGTTTGAATAGACTGTCACCGTACTCCCTCCGGTTGCCGTGGTATAGCCTATGCTCACTATATTTGGCGTCGCCACCGAGGCAGATGCTATGTAGTACGGAATGCCGATGGAATAGGGTGGCAGAAGACCCACTCCAATTGGGTAAGTAAGATTTCCAAATCGAATTGATGCAAGAGCCTGATCCGTGCAGACGACAGCCTGCAGAAGGTACAGCCCACCGATTGTAACGTTGAGATTACCGGCAACCAAGCTGAAGTTGGATGAAGAACCCACGGGGGCCAAGAAACCTGTATTCAGCGGCAAATTACCTCCACTGGCCAAGAATGAAGTGCCACCTGCATTGAACTGGAGACCGTTTTCTGGGTAAGATGCAGTGGGGCTTGGGGATGTGTTCTGAACAATTGCCACATAAGACACATTTGAACCTAAAATTAGATCAGATGTGATGATGCCGCTTGAGAACGTCTGCATAGTAATGTCCATGTAGTACAAATCAGCTGTAGATATGACTGAAACTGGCAGTGTGAAGTCGAATGAGGGAAATGCAGGTGTGCCGAATGTTGAGGTGTAATCGTAGAGGAGGGTCCCCGACCCGCGAGTCCCCTTGCTCAACTTGACTGAAACCAGCACAGATGTCTGAAAGGATAGCACAGTAGTTATGAGGAAGGTTCCCACCTTGTTGAATGAGAAAGAGTTGCTGGTCTGAACGCTAACGATGTTTGAAGTGCTAGACTGAGGTGGATAAGAGTTGAAGCTGCCGAGACTGAGCTGAGTACCGGTTGATGCAGAAACCGGCGTCATGATGAAGAACTGGTCAAGGGGGCCTATACTCAGCTGCGAACCCGTCAGAATTCGAGCGTTTGGCAGTCCAAATGGAGTGACGACTCGAATATCTATATAGGCATAGATCAATTGCCCGACTGGTACGAAAATATTAAAGGGGATTGAAAAGGAGGGAGTTGGATTGGACGACGTGGAGAATGTGTGTTCGACCAAGAAATTGGAGGTACCTGGGTGAGAATCCGTCGTAGTCACGCCTATTCCTATAGAATAAACTGCACCATCGGATGATAAACCACCTCTGAGAACATAGGTTCCGCTCTGAATAAACTGAATAAGACCACCCTGTGAAGGGTAAGAAAATGACGAGCCGGCGACTGTGGCAATGAAAGACTGCTTTGCTATATTAAAAAAGGTGTATTGAGCGGAGGAATCGCCTGCCCTAGTGTAAAGCTGGAACTGGGTACTAGTAGGCGTCGTCGAGGGCGTTATATTTGAAGTGACGGCGAAGTATAGACCTGCTCGCTTTTCGGCAGTCGGAAGACCTGAACCTCGAGCCCACCCGCCTTGTTCTAGGGTGAATTGGGACAGGTTGCTCTGGAGAGTGAGTGATGAAACGTAGTTGATGTTTCCGTCGGCGTAGATGTTGGAAAAGTTCTTGGGATCCAGACCCCAAAAGGGGGCCATACTGGGCTCAACTGTGATATTCGAGGTGGTTGTGAAACTCCACTTGTTTAGGTTTGCATTGTAGTAAATCTTGGAAGCGAGTGTAGGGCCAGTGTATGGAGACGGCGCAGCGACTTGCATCCACTGCTGCTGGGACTGGAGATTAGTGGAGTAGTAAGCGATGCCCACAGTAGGAGCGCGGATAAAGACGCCATCCACCACAATTCGGGGATAGAATCCAGATTCGGATGCAGGGGCGGGCCAATTCCACTCTGAACCAGGATTCTTTAAATATGGCATATCAGTTTTTAGTGTTAGACCCCTCACTATATCACCTTTGAAAGGGATCTTACAAGTCTGAATAGAGTCGAAGAGGATCTTGGACCCGTTAAAGGGGATATCGTACGCTTGAAGCACGAATGGGGTGTTGCGTGAATACATACCGGAAAAGTAGGTCACACTGGGCTTGCCTGTTATAAGGGAGTCCTGCTGCCCTATAGCCGCCAGCTGGATGGAACCAGCGGACATATCTAATAGAATATCAGATCTTATTTCTAAGCCATACCTGCGCCGAATTTTAGTTTGAAATTTGAAAGGGTAAAGTAGATGAGTTTTAATCTCAAAAAATTCGACCCAAGCAAGATGCGGGATGATCGGGTTTGTGTGTTTATAGGGAAGCGTGGTACAGGCAAATCCACTCTGGTGACTGACATTCTGTGGCACAAGAAGCACATCCCGGCTGGGATCGCCATGTCTGGTACAGAGGATGGCAACGGTCACTACAAGCAGTTTATCCCTGACCTGTTTGTGTATAGCGACTACAACCGGGAGGCTATTGAGAAGATCATGGACAGGCAGAAGAAGATAGCAGCCAGGGTCGGTAAGGAGAAGCTTCCCCCAGTCTTCATCCTGATGGACGACTGTATGTACGACAGAGCCTTTATGCGTGATACGGTTATGCGCAGTCTGTTTATGAATGGCCGTCACTGGAATATCTTCTTCATGATGACGACCCAGTACGTTATGGACATGACGCCTATGATCCGGTCGAATACCGACTACGTTTTTGTCCTGCGTGATAACGTCAAGCAGAACCGAGAGAACCTGTACAAGTGCTTCTTCGGTATGTTCCCCAGCTTCGACGCCTTTTGCCAGGTGATGGATGCATGCACTGAGAACTACGAGTGCCTTGTGCTCGACACAACCTGCAAGACCAATCGCATCCAGGACATGGTGTTCTGGTACAAGGCGCCTATACGCAAGAACTTCAAGGTGGGTGGTCCTGCATTCTGGCAGTATCACCAGCGCCACTATAACCCACGGCACGGATCCGTAGCCCCCACCGCCGCCGTTCCCAGAGCACGTGGAGCACCAACTATTGTGGTGAAGAAGACGCGGTGACCCGGTGAATTGAACAGGACGCTACGCGTCCTCATTTCAATTCTAAAACCTCTGAAAGAATTAGAATGCAGAGTTACGACCCAAATGCAGGTCTAGATTTTTCGCAGCCAATTCCAGATGAAAATAAGAAGGGCCCCCCAACGGGGCTCTTGAGCGATCCAGCGGATTTAAACCCAGAAAATAAAATTGACGAATCTCAAATGGCTGAGTTTTCTACTCCTATTGAAGAGGTTATGGCTGGCCCAGGTCAGATGATGCAGGACGAGGTGATGGGCCCCCCGATGATGATGAAGAGCGGCAACAAGCCCACTCAGCGCTCGAGCGATGGAGGCGCCAAGGGCTCCAAGAACCCATTCGGTCTGACTGACGAGCAGTTTCAGGCCGCTCTTGCTGGTGTCGCCGCCGTCATCGCCTATTCCAAGCCAGTCCAGGAGAAGCTATCGACTATGGTTCCCAAATTCCTAGGTGAGAATGGTGAGATGTCAGTCACGGGGATGGTGGTCACCGCCCTCGTGGCTGCAATTCTATTCTATTTTGCAAAGAAATTCCTTAACGAGAGATCGTAAATTAAGTATGACACTTAAACAGCTTTCTAAAACGCATGCTTCATTCTTGCGGGAGTTCAACAAGGCCGTCATTCAGCGCCGTGCCAACATAAAGAAGTTTATGGCTGGGCAGATGGCCATGAGACGCAAGTCGAAGAACCCCAACAGATCAAATACCCCCTCGGCAATCAAGGCCACCTCTAGTCTTTCACCTCCTTTCCACAGTACTTCTTGGCTCCTACAGGTGAATACACACCTATATCCTGACACACAATTCTAAGGTCCTTGAAATTGTTCCAGAAATTAGTCGAGTGATCATATTCAGATACGGTCATGTGGGCTAGCTCGTGAAGGAACACATACATAGCCGAGTCTATATCTTCTCCATCCAAGCAGATATATATCTCGTACCCCTTATTGACATTACTGCCAACCACCCCTGAACTAGGATCCATGCCTGTTATGATGGCGTATTTGGAGCAGATTTTCTCCCACCGCGCGTCTGCTGGGAGGCTCGCGCGTATGATGTCGTACCGCCTCTTAATCTCTGTGAGCATCTCTGGTTCTTTAACCGACTTGATTATTTCAACCAATGGGAAGAATAATAAACCGAGGAGCAATAGCCCACTCATCTAAGAGTATCTAGTATTTTTTACGGAACACGAATGTCGTGTATATGTCCGACACGTGACCGTTGGGTTCCTTGAGCATGGGTTCCCACTTGAGGGTTATGAAGCCCGCTTCACTCATTGCCTTGAGGAATACTTTTTGATCCAAAATTGGTTCCTCTTTTGGGCCATCTGCATAGAAAGGGCCGTCCATCAGTCTGACGCTGAGGGTCTGGTTGTCTTTCTTCTCAAGAGTGTTTCCTAATGGGTCTGTAAATTTAGAATCAAAATTCATTCTGGATCCATCAGGGGTAATACCGATGACCAACCCGCCCTTCCGGACAGCCTTGCTCAGAGCCTGGATTGAATTTTGAAGTAAAATTGGAGACGCGAAAATATAGTGAATAGAAAAGTTGTAGCAGATGACGTCAAAGGGGCCTTCTGCCACTGCATCCTCTATAGTGCCTGGGCCTATGATGGTGATGGGGGCTCCCACCGTCTTGAGGCGCTGACTAGCCTCGGCGAGGGCGTCGGCGTCTGGGTCGATAGCCACAACCGTGGCCTTGACGTCCTTCCACTTCCACCAGTCGCCGCCACGCCCGCATCCGCAATCGAGAACTAGGTCACCTGGTTTGACCCATTTCTTGATGAGGTTCTTCTTCATCAAGTTGTGAAGCTGACGTATTTGATCCATACATGTTTAGAGTCTGTTGTCCTTAGGCCGGTCACAAGACCTAAATTTTACTTAAAGGTTCTGCGACATTATAATATAATGGGTTCTCTTGAGAGCGATTACATCACCGTCCCTGGCCAGCTTTTCGCGTGCGTGAGCTTCGTGGGTCCAGATCAGCCCCAGAAGAATGAGCTTCTGGGTATGAAGATCCGTGGTTGCTTTGCTACCCGTGAGGAGGCGGCCAGTCACGCCAAGCGTCTTCAGAAGGAGGACGCCACTTTCGACATCTATGTGGTTGATATGTACAAGTGGCTTCTGATCCCTCCAAACCGTGACGAGATTGACAACGTGCATTATGCCAACGACAAGCTTGAGGAGATTATGACCAAGTACAAGGAGAACCAGGCCCAGGCGGCGGCTATGTTCGAGAAGCGCAAGCGCGACTCTGTGGCCAAGCCAATTGAGGGCGAGTTCCCCTTCATCAACCCATCGGATGAGAACTCCAAGTTCTACACCAAGCCGGACGTTCCCCCCATTCCTCACCCAGCCGATCTGCTGGATGATCTGAAGAAGGAGTTCCCAGACAAGCCAATTGAGGAGCTGGTGGCGATTGCCGACGCCAAGGTGGCTGCTGAGATTGAGCGCCGCCGCATCGAGGCAGAGGGTGCTCTGGCTCCAGTGATGGAGGAGCCCGAGACTGAGGCGTAGAAAAATAAATACAAATAGTAAATGCTAGGTGTTCTAGTCGGTTTGGTGATTATAGGCCTGCTTCTTTGGCTGGCCTACGTCCGCATTCCGAAGTTGTGCCCACCTGCACCAATTTCCAAATCTGTTCCGGCCTATGATGCAGCGCTCGGCGCTCCTCGTGAGGTCGTACCAGGAGTGGGCACGCCAGATAACCAATATGAGCTTTTTCGCGATATGGAACCCAAGACACAGGTGAGAGAAAACCCGTGGATTGGTGTCCTTCAAGAGGATCTAACTAAAGAACGTACCGGACCAATTGGCACCTTTACAGGCACCGCTTCGAAGTCTGGCAACCTAGTTGCGTACATGATTGTGTAATTTAAATGCATTTACTACTTGGCAGGATTAATAATTACTGGGCGCATATTCATCAGAACAACACCGATAACAATACCGATGAGGATCCCGATGACCACTGGGTTATTTTTGAGCTCATCGATATTGAGTACATCCTTTTTAGGCGCCGGTGGCTCGAAGAAGGTGCGGGTTTCACGCTCGGGCTCTGCCGGCCACTCGTTTGCCGGTGGTGGGTCGCTTTTTGACAGGAACGACGGGGGGTCCATTATCATCTTCGTCACTCTCGCTTTTATCTGGCACTACGAAACCATCCAAATTTCCATCCTCATCTGCATCTTCTTCATCTGAAATGTCCTCGGAATCAACATCGCTATTCTCATCATCCGTCTCTGGCTCCTCGGTGTCGTAGTCTTCACTGGCGTAATCGTCCTCGACCTGCTCAACGGGCTCGTAGCGAACCGGGGGCTTGGAAACGCGACCAGAACGGGTGCGCTGCACTGGAACCTCACTGTCCGTGAGATCTGACGGTGGCTGGGATGAAGGCTGGGCCATTATCTGGGTATTCCTGTGTTGTTTCGTTTAAGTACTTTGGATAAAACCTAAGACCTTGTGAAAGAGCAACTTTATTTAGCTCAAATTCACCTTCGTAAGCGAGTCTGAGAGCAACTGATTCCAACTCCGATTGGTACTGCCCGTCGTCAGCTCTTCTGATACCCAGACTCATATCGCGTATATTTTCAAGTGCTGTATAAAGAGCTTCTGCAGCCGTGTCTAAATCAGTTTCTAATTTAGATTCAAAAAGGTCCATGTTATTTAGGAACCTTTGCCAGCTGGTTGGGTCAAGGCCAGAGTACTGATGTATTTCCTGCTCGTACTTCCGGAACTGGCCTCGCGTGCTTCTCGGAAAGAAGACCCAGAAAAGAATTAGTAGGAGGGCTACCAACAACAACGATTTCATCTACTATACTGGGAGGAAGAATATGCTCAGCTCCAGAAAACGACTTGCACTCCTCGTTGAAGCACCTCTGACAAATTCTCCCTTTGCTTATCAGGAACCATACGTGATTTGATCGGTGTTCTTCCCCGATTCTCTCACAGTACTTCGAGTCCGTCTGAACGTACCAAGCGTCCGAACCAGCCTCTAGCCTTTGAATCTTCTTCACCTGAGTTTGGCGGTGACCTTGAATGTACCTCTGAATAAACTCTTCGATGGGCTCACTCGCAGGCGTCTCGTCGTCAAACAGATTAGGTCTGCCCTCTTTGATGCTCGTGCGCATCGAGAACAGGGCGAGCGTCTCGACATTGGGCTCCTTGGAGAAATCAGGTCCGTCAAGCTGCTTCCATGGAACATAGGGATCACCCGATGGCTTCTTGTGAGACCAAAGCATCCTGAGCCCAGACCCGCCATATACACTGGAATCAATCACAGAGTTCCAGTCAATAGGCCCGTCTGGCATGGCGAGCAGGATACGAGCCCGGGCAGATACAGCCTGCGGCTTCGTCACCTTGAAATCAGGCCAGTGGATATGGACCCCCGTCTTGATCCCCTCCTTGACTGGACGAGAATGTGCGCGAGCGATGCAGCACCTTCCAGGCTTGTCAAGAGCATCGTGAATTGCTTCACAAATTTTGATAATAAATTCATCACTTGGTTTTTCTTGGGCCTTGTAATCAAGATCCACGAAAAACTTGAAGACCTCCGTCTTCTGCTCGACTACATACAGTTTCTTTCCCAATTTCACTTGTGAAATATAAGTCTGAAAAAATGCATCTGAATCTTCATCGGGCACGAATAGGATCCCACCATCCATGAGGGTGTGGGTCCCCGGGGCTTTGGGTACTGACCATAAATTTAGGTTCATAATTAATTAGGTGTTTTCTCTTCTAAGTCAGAATCGGACTCTGAAGACGATGAATCCAGAATAATTCTAGACCAAAAACTTTTAACCTTCTTTCTGCGATTCTTCGTCTTTTCTTCATTCGGTGCAGCTGGCGCCTCCTCGACTTCTGGCTTGGCCTCGGTCGGGGCCTCCTGCTCAGCCTCCTCAATCTTCTCAATTTCGTAACACAATCTGCGAATGGTCATCTGCTCTGCGAGCTCCTCGGGTTTGGAACCGTCATTCCGGAGCGTCGCGAGCTTCTGAGCATACCAGAGCTTGCTGGGAGTCATGTCTAATACAATATAGGTTTCTTTTTGAATATTTTTTTACGCGTTTATATTAATGAAAGAGCTGTTTGTTGCTGAAGCACCTAGACAGGAACCAACTTTGACCGCTTCGGATCCCCCGGCTAAAAAGAAGGTGAATGACATGAGCCACCCAGCCTATATAATAGTACCCACTGTCTTGGGCGGTCTCTTGTTTTTTTATGCAGTATATTCGCTAATTAAGTACTTTACTGAAAATAGACGTTACTAAATTTTCAAGTTAAATGGAGTCTTATTTCTGGCCCGAATTGCTTGAATAAATTCAGGGTTCTTGATGACATGTGCTCTGATCATGGGCCAGAGGTTTTCACGTTTGGTGATGCCCTCTAGCGTATCGAATTCACAGGCATCATTTTCATCATAATTCTTTCTGAATGGAACTAGGTGGCCTTCCATTTTCTCCTTCTCTTCATCGAACCTTCTCACTATGTGTTTGTGTTCAATGGAGGTCATCGGGAGATCAAAGACATAGACGTGATAGGTGTTGAGAACATCAACGCCATCTTCTATATCTCTAGGTTCTGGAGTGTCCGTCGAAAACTTGAAGTAGGCGTAGGAGCCTCTCTTCAGGTTGATCGTTCCACGTGTTTCTTCTTCGAGTTCTCTAACCGCGCATCTAAGCGGATTATAGACCTCGCGTCGGCGACACCCGCCTGTGACAAAGGTCCATTCACGGTACCTTCGGTCATGCACGACCAGAAAGTGGGGGACGCCCTCTATCTGACTCATCGGTATCGCCACTGCTTTGTGTCTCTCTCGAAGAGCTGCCATGGCTCTCTACTATTAATTCTGGACCAAAAAAATTCTGAAGATTACCGCTGCGCTTGTCATAACTTGCCAAAAAGACGAGAATGGCGAGAATGAGCCAGATCCAGAGTGGCATTTTATATTAGTTTTCAACTTAATTTGCGTACAGCAGCGAGCCGAGGCCATTCTGGATGCGCAGCACGTTGTAATTCACTGCGTACAGGTAGGGGTTGGCGATTGCTGGGTTGGTCAGTGCCAGCAGACCGTTGGTGAGCTGCACTGGGGTGACCAGGCGGTAGGTGTCCAGGCGCGAGAAGTTGATCGTGCCGGTTGGCTGGTTCTTGGAGGTGTCCAGGCAGTAGCTGATGATTGCCACGTTGGCCACTGCGTTGTTATGCACGTAGCCGAAGGGGGTGTTGTAGTACTGGGGCAGATCCACATACTGGGCCAGCGACTTGTACTCACCGACATCCACACCGTTGATCTGGGTCTTCAGGTAGTAGTTGGCGGCATTCACCGAGTTGTTGCCGTTCTGGAAGACGGTTGCGTAGTTGTTCGACTGGAAGGCGATGTACTTGACTGGGTGAGCCAGTGCCAACTCCTGCATCGGCTGGTTGCTGATGGGCACGCGCTGCACCTGGTGGATGAGCAGGTCGTGCGTGTTGTCGGCGAAGAACTTGCGCTCAGCCTGGTCCAGGTAGATGTAGTTGGCCCATGCCACAAACTGCAGCTGGGAGTAAGTGGTCGTGCTGACCGCCTGACCTGGGAAGAAGCTGAAGACGGTGTTTGCTGGGATATTAACCAGCGATTGTGTGATTGGGAAGGTCACCGTCACCGTGGTTGCGTTGCTCGAGGCGACCACAACTGGACCTGGGATTGGCAGACCAGCCACGTACTGACCGGGCTGGATGGTGCCTGCAGATGGCGAGGCCACGCGAGCAATGCTGAGAGATGCCGTGAGCAGGCCAGCATTCACTGTTGTCACACCAACGGTTGCCGCCGAGGCCACTGGGGCGTACAGGTTGGCCGTGGTGTTGGCTGGGTACAGCAGGTTAGACGAGGGGGACACGACGTTGGCGAAGGAGACGATCAAGTTGGAGCTCAGAGTGTTAGAGGTGCCAGTCAGAAGGTTGCCGTAGATGCTCTGGACAACCGAGCTGGTGTTGGAATCGACCAGACCGCCCACGTTGCTCAGAAGCAGACCTGGGAAGAGTGGGCCGTTATAGACGCCCGAGGTGGTCGTCAGGGCCACGTTGGTCACGTTGGCCGTCAGACCGTTGAAGGTCACTGCCGAGGCCACGTTGATCGAGGCCAGTGGAGTTACCGACAGAAGAGGGTTGGTTGTGGGGCCGAAATTGACAGTTGCGCTCAGCTGGCTGGACCAGGTGATGCGCAGCTCGACATCGGCATACTGAAGGCTCACCAGTGGCAGGGCCAGGAAGGTGTCCTTGCAGAAGAAGAACTTGAGGGGGAAGAAAGTGCTCTTCTGGTTGGTTGGGTTACCGGTTGCGGTGTTCAGGTAACGCTGGGAAAAGGCCTGCGCGCCCACAACTGGCTCGACGTCGGACATCCACTGGAAGTCCTGGGTATCCACAATCTGACCGCCGATGAGCAGATCAATCTTGTCAATAACCTTGGACCAGTCTAGGTTGGCCACGCCGGCGTTGTTGTTGTCGCGTGCAGTCAGATAAACGTAGGACAGCAGATCACCCTTGCGCTCGAAGCGGATGGTGGAGATGCCACCTGCTTGAGGGATGCCCTGGATGACCTGGCGCTCCACGGAATGAGCATAGTGCGTGTAACGCTTGTAGTTGGACCGGAAGAAAGAAATCTCAGGCTTGCCGGTCAGCCAAGCGTCCTGAGCACCTGTAGCCACGAGCTGAACAATGCCTCCGCTCATTTTATAATTGCTCTAGATTATTTTTTCCCATTTTTCACTGGACAGACAGTGGCTCTTGGACGAATGAATTCTTCTCAAGTTGTTTGATTGCGATATCCAGGCTTGCAGACGTGGCCCATGGGTTGGCCCCAGTCGCCGACTTCTTCTCGTTAAATTTATAGAATTCAGCATCCACATAGGTCTGGAAGCGCGAGCCATCCCCTGGATTCATCTGCTGCTGCACAGATTCAGATTTGAGATTCGTCATGGCGCCAACCATACCGGTTGGATCCACGCGAACATTCATGCGACCGGCATTACCAGGGCGATCTGGGTTGGAACGATTGCCAGAAAAGTGGGGAGCAGCCTTATTCGTGAGCGAGCCGTCATACGGCTGCTTGACTTTGTAGTGAGCGGTGCCAAACTCGAGCGTGTCGCCACGTGCGCCAGTCTCTTGGCGGATGGTGGTCCGACGGGTCTTTATCTGATCTGGGCGACCCTCTAAACCACGGATGGCGCCACCCTGACCCTGAGCGCTGTTCTGTGCAGGTGGGCGGTACCACGCCTTGGTCGCCTTAGCTTGGTGAGTCACCGAGCCGATACCACCGGCGCCGCCGTTCTTGACGACGGGATTGGCTGGGCCAGTGCGACCCTCGATGGTCGTGAGGCGCTCCTCATTGATATTATTGGGCAGAACACGGAAGAACTGCTGGAAACCGCCAGTTGCTGGCACATCGGGGCCGACGCCGAGACCGGGGCCCACACGGATGCGCTCGACTGGCGGCAGATTATTCATTTTATTCGTCACATTCTGACGGCCATAAAGGTCATACACGGGCTGACCGAAAGGCGAACGGGTCGCCTCCTTATCGAATGCCTGGAGAGAAGGCACCTCATTCTTGGGTGAGAGGCGGAAGTCGCCCACGCGGCGCCCAAGCTCTGGGGTCATGATTTTCACGTCATAAAAGTCCTTCAGGTGCTGACGGGAATTTGCCGCCAAGTCAGTCTCAAGACTGGTGATTGGGGGGAGGGGTTTGCGAGATTCAGTGGTTGCCGGCGAGTCCTCGCTAAGTTTCTTTCCGGCAAACACCAAACCGACTACTGCTGCTAGAGCAAGTGGGTCCATTATTATTACGAGGGATATAATTTTACTTGGCTATGTATCGCTGAACGAAGCGGTTATTCTGGTCGGCTGCGTAAGTGCTCATGGGATCCTGAGCAACAACGGGCAGAGGGCCCAGATTCACATAAGTATTGGGGAAGTCGTATGGCTGAGCGGCCCACACCTTCTTGTCGGCCAGGGTGTCAATTGGAATCAGGGAAGACCACGTGTCGGCCAGGTCGGTCATCGTAATCGTCGCTGGCCCCTGAACAGCCCCGGGCTGGAGCTGAATATCAGCAGTAGTATAATACGTCTGAGGCATTCTTTAAACTAGGACTATATTTTTTTAACGCCCGTTGCCTGCTCTCATCTGAGTGCGCTCAGGGAAGTGGAAGCGCCACTCGTCGGTGTCGCAAGCGAAATTGGCGCCATCCTTGCACATTGGTGCAAACTTCTTGCCGTAGGACGCCTCGGCGAAAGCCGTCTGGTCATTTGGAATGGTCGTGCTGGGCATCGTGTAGAAATTGCGCTCCGCGTCACGCTTGCGCTCGAATGGGTGAATGCTGCTCCACTCGTTGGCAATCTCAGTCTTGACGCTTGGGTACCATGCAGCCGCTGGGCGGTCTGGCTGATCAACGTAATCGGTCATCAGCACATTGCCCATGGGGTTATCGTGAGTCGGCATGGTCACTGGGGCGCGGAAAATGCTATCAAGGCGGCCATCGGCATAGGTTGGGCGACGGTTGCCGTCCGTGATCATGTTGGTGGTCCAGAGGTAGTACAGAATAGCAAGAATCAGACCACCGAGGGCGAAAACACGCCCGTCACGGTTGAACAGCCAAATAACCACGCTCGCGTAAATAATGAAACGGGCTGTGGCGGCGACGCGGTCCTTGGCAGTCTGCTTCCCCGTTGGCCAGAACTCGAGGAGCTTGTCTGAACGAAAAATCTCCTTTGGATCCATATTAATTATTGCTGAGAAATTACTGTAGGCCTGGCATCTTACCACCAGCCATCATGCTCGCCATCATCTTCTGCATGCTGGCCATCAGTTTCTCCTCATTCATCTCGCCGTCAGCCACCGCCTCCTTTGCGAACTTGTCTGCTGTGTTCTCCACCATCGCCAGCATCTCGGGGGGGAGCATGCTCATAGTCATACCGAGCATGTACATGTTGCTCACATAGTTCCAGATGGCATTTAGCGTCGTCTCACTGGGATTAGACTTGACAACCTCAAACACGCCATTCTCCACCATAAACTTGTTCTTGGGGTCGAAAAACGCCTTGTTCTTGGTCGAAATGTGACCTGAACGAGATCCAGCGTACTTCATGAAGCGATCCATAGTCGAGCGCGTTACTGGCGCGGCGCGAGCCGCCTTGGCCTTCTCGTTGTCGGGATACACACCGAGAAGGTCGTCAAGAAATTGACAGTAGATGTCGGCAAAGGCTTTTACCGAGGTCATTACAATTTTTATGTTTGTAATCTTTATAATGAATAGTAGAAATTTGCCGACTCTTCGCGAAGATCAACGGAAAATTTTACGGGAAATTAGATATCATGAAAGAAAATGCCAAACTTATGCAACTACAATTACAACTACAAATTCAGTGATTTCACGTTATGCAGCAATTTCAGCTCTTCAAATTTCTTTGGTTGTGTTAGAAGATCTTCATAGTTTGTTAAATAGAATTAATTTATTAATTGATATACATACCAAAAAATACAATAAAAGTATAAAGAGAACCCGTCACTAGTAAGGCTCCTTTGAAACGGCCTCGCCTTGGCCGTTCCCCTGTGACACAATAAAGAAAACTAGAAGAGCCACTAGGAAAGCTGGCTTGACATAGTCCGAATTCTTGAGTTTGCCCTGACCATTCATTTTCCCTTTGAAATATATGTAGCCTGCAGTGATTGCTGCTGCGATGGCTGCAGCGCTCCAGGGTTCCCGGAAGTACTTGTCCATTACTGTAGTCTCCTATTTTAGATGGCTTACTGCTCACGCGCGTCGTCAAACAGGCTCTCACCCTTCTCATCCAGCTTGGTGATCGTTGGGGGCTTGAGCGAAGGCGTCACTGCAAATGTCTGCGACCCGCCTGGGCTCTCGGCCACTGGATTAGTACTGTTCGAGGCTGTGTTTGCAATGTCATTCAGATCATTCGAAGCTGGATCCTCCTGAGGCGCGCCCTCCATAGTCTCTTCCGCGCTTGGCTCGGCCTCCACCTCGGCCTCTGGCTCGCCTTCAGGTTCAGCCTCGGCCTCCTCGTTCTCATCAAAGTTGGCCTCCTGCTTCAGGTCCCCCACGATAATATCCCATGGAATCAGGTCGTCTATCACCCCCTGAATTTTGCATGAAAATCTGTCGTGGAGTTCCTTCTTGCGAGCGTCATCAGTCACCGATGGATCAGTGATGACGGATGGTCTATAGTAAATGTCCTCACCGCACGCCTCGTAACACCGCTGGACAAACACGTCATGGGCAGGCAGCTTCAACCCAATCTTCTTCGGCTTCTTGTCCATGCGGATGCCATTCATAAGGATCTTGACGTGGCAGATAAACACCGCCGCCAGGAAGTTCTGGAAAAGAGGGTTGGCGTTCTTGATGGCGTCAGCGTGCTTCAGACTGATCGAGCCGTTCCATGTCTTTATAGCACGGAGAAGCTCCTGGAAAACGAGGGACGTGTTCTTGCCCTTCGACTCCTTCTTGGCCTCCAGCCAAATCTCCCAGAATGCCTCGATCATGGAGGGGATCATAGACTCGCAAAGCTTCTTCGTAAAACGACGCTCTGAGTGCTCAAGGATATCCATTTAATTTACGTGTAGAATTGTTTATAGAACGAATCACCGCATTCACGCCAAGTAAATTTCTATTCAAATTCAGTGATCTATTTTCAGTTGCATTCCTTCCTGTATTGGCCCTATTGAATTCAAATTTGTTAAAGAGATGGGCGCTAGGTGGTCTTCCACTCTTCGTCGGTGGTGAGTTGTGCAAAAACATGGCTTCAGCCTCTGAACGCATGTACCCGGCGCGCTTGGCACACCAAAGGGTAATTCCCAACAGCTTTTCTGCGTATTTCTTTCCTCTATTAGCTGGATCCCTTGTCCTCAGAAGTTCTATACTGATGGTTTCTCTATCCAGTTCGCAAGTGAGTTCAGACACGGCTCTGTCACCGTTGAAAAGATACACGTAAAACATAGGACCATTCTTTTCACAGGTTAGGCTCAGAGGCGCTAAACCTGGATGAGTCAAGTTAAATAAACGTATCTCATTTATTAATTGACTTGGCCTGTTCATTAATCTCTATTAATTTGGCAGATAAATAAACTGACAAATCGAGAGCCTCCTCCAGAGCTTCCTTGAGCCAATCGTAGCCCGAGTTCTGGACGATTCCGTGGCCGTACTCCTTCCGACCCTTCTCCATACGCTGCTTGATAAGAGCGATGATCTCATCGTTGCAGTCCATTACTAATCATTTCGGTTGTTGTTTTTAAATAGAGATCCTGAATTTATGATTGAATTATTATTCTTGAAAAAGGCCTTTCCAGGTCCATTTAAACGTTTGTTATTGTAGGTCTTGTTCCATCTCGCAACTCTCTTTGCTGCTATCACATTAGATGCGTTCCTTCCTCGAGGCCTTGTCGCGTAAATGAGGGTACCGGTGCCCTCGATGGCTTTAGGCTTGTTCCATTTACGAGCGGCCGCTCTCCGTGCAGCCTCTCGAGCAAGTTTGTTTTTCATTTGAAAATTCTTCTGTAAATTCTCAGGTGAGTAAATTTCCTTGTCGAGGACTTCATCAGGCTTGAATATAACGAGTTCAGATCCAAACTTGCCTTCCCTATTTGAACTCCCGTGATAAGGTGATCTCACAGCGGGGGACCAGAGGCCATCGTATTTTTCTGAAAATCTGTTTCTTAAAAGTCCATATGCTTTTACATTCATATTTAGAATGCTAATTCGACCAGCCCTAAGAGGATTTCCTTGGGCGTTTTTCCATATTTGATTTATTTGATTAATTGGTGTAGTTCTGATCATTCCCGTATTTGGATTATAGCTTTCCGTGAGACCCCTATATTTCTGATAAAAAGCCTCCCATGCAATGCTGCGCATTTTCATGTATTGATTTAAATAGGTATTCGTTGGCCCGCCCCACGTGTGTTCCAGCACCTTCCTCAGGTTGTTGCTTGTATTTGGATCTTCAACAAGTTTTTTAACAGTAGCATAAGTAAGTTTTAGCAATCTCAACTTGCGCTTAGGCTTGTAAATCCCCACTGTTCCGTAACCAGCCGCATTTGTAGCGTTCTTAGTTAGCCAAAACAGTCTAGATCTGTATGATCTATTGACGTTGAAAGGCCCTAGATTCTTTATTCCTTTGAATAGAGGTCTCCCCTTGGCGATATAAACTGAATTCATCTCTTATATTTCTCAGCAGTTTTTTTTAGATTCATCAAGCTTGGGAACTCGAATTCCGGCTCGACCACCTCTGGATCGTTCTCCGGTTTGAGCTTTTCCCAGCTCACCTCGTAACTCACCGGGCTCTGCAGTTTAACACGGTATCCCAATCGAATGAGTTGGCGGCCCATGTATTTCACGGCAGTTGGTAGGTCGTACTTTGGGTACCCTATCATAAAGCTTGGGACGATCAACACAGTCGATTTGGAGCCAAGGTCAAAACTCGCCTTAATTTTCCTTGAAAATTGCTCGAGAATAGCCTTGTAGAGTTCTTTTTTGATATTCTGCCTCTTCTTGTCTTTTTCTGCGAGATCCTTGGCGGAAATCATCCTAATTTTAGGCCGAATTAAAAACAGGCGCACCGTACGCGACTATTTCACCAGACCGGGCTGGCGAGGCGCCTGGCTGGACCGAGCCCTGCGAAGGCTCATAGCCCTGCTTCTGCTTCGCCATAAACTCGCGCATGAGAGAGTCAGTTTGGATGTTCTTCTCGAAAGCCCCGATCGACTTCTGAGTCAGCACGCTGGGCTCTGGCTCTGGCTGCTGCTGGGAGCGGTAGTTCTCGATGGCGGACTTGAGCTGTGAATCAAGGTTGGCGTTGATGTCCTCGTACTTCTGGTAGCTGTCCGAACGGAAGCCAGTGAAGCCGGCGTCAAACTTATCCACCTGGGCAGTCTCGGTCATATTGACGACATTGACAGTGCCGTCCTCCATCACCTTGGCCTGCACGTCATACTGGGTGCCAAAGTAGCCCTGGGTATTCATAAACATGAATCGGGCCGAGTACGCGTCGGAGCCCGTCTTATTAATGAAGAGGGTCTCTAGGGGGTACTCGTCGGGCTTGGACTTTTGGATCTTCTCGATAATCACCTGAATCACGTCGGGATGGACGCTCTGCTTCTGGTCAGCCGCGGCGTCGTAGCCGTCCTCCTCGGCACCCTTCCAGAAAAACATGATAAGAAGGAGGGCTATCAGTATCACGATCAGTGACTTGTCCATTACTGTAGTGCGCGAAAAATAATACAGGAACAAAAAACTGCAAGTATAAATAGATGGCTCTACTAGTCTATTCTGACAGGTGTCAGTACAGTCACGAAATTCTCAAGTACATCCAAGGTCAGCCTGCCCTCACACCAATCATACGCTTTTGGAACGTCACTATGCAGGGAATTCCAAGTCAGAAAATTACACGAGTGCCGACTCTAGTTACTGACCAAGGCAAGATGCTCGTGGGCTCCGAAGTCAAAGTCTGGCTCGAGTCCATGGTGCCCTGTGATTTCGAATCCTGGGACTCGAGCGGAATGTGCCAAAATCTCGATGGGTCGGAAACTCCAGGGGGGCTCTTTGAACTCGATAGATACGGCACGAGTCTCCAGCCTAAAATGACACCAGAATTGGAGGAGAGAATCAACTCGAACCCAACTCAGGCCTATCAAAAAAGATCTGCTATGTAAGTAATGAGCATAAACCATGTACTCACTAATAATAATAACAAGACAAACTGGATGACGGCAAATAACCTGGAAAACGTCGTCTATAAAATATCAGGCAACGGAAAAGAATATGTATTTTCCAATCCAAATTCGTTTGCAAAATTTTTGAATAAAAATAAGAATTCACTCAACGCTTACCTGAACGGTCTGAACCGCAATGCCAATATAACCGTGAGGATTGGGAACCACGGCGTACGTCCAGTCCGCGGGCCGTTTGGTCCCATAAAACCCAGACAGGTGCAGAAGGTCAGACTAGTGGGCGAGCGCCAAGCTTCAGCTCCGGTGAATCTGAAGAATCTCATGGCAAAAATGCGCTTTAATAAACCGGCGCCCAATATCGCCTCTCAGAATACAACGGCAAATGAGACCAGAAACAGACGCACTATGATAAATGCAGTCATAAACAAATTGAAATTAGGCCTGAGAAATAAGGATATAAATGTGTATTCAAATGCTGGAAAGCTACGCACGTACCTTCGTGAGAGAGGCGTAGCGCCAAGTTTCGCTATAAATAACGAAAATCTCTTGAATTTGCGTAATGTAGTGAATACAGATCCCAACGTCAATGCGGCGTGGTGGGAGACCAACGGCCAGGCTACTAGAGCTTTGCGCAATGCTCAGCGCCGCCGACTTATTATGATAAGACGGGTACAGCAAGCTAGAGGTGTAGTGTCTCCAAACGTGTCCAGCCGGGCTAGAGGCCTACTTGGTCAGAGTCTCTTCAATAACGCTAATAACCAGCCCAGAGTCAATTGGAGAACCAGGTCGAACACCGCGCTCGCAACACCAAATTCAACAAGTTCAAATTTCACCAGCCTTCTGAATAACTGGAACTTGCGGTACAGATTCGGTGCTTCCAATGCTGATCGCCAGCTCGCAAACAGATTGCATGCGGCTAGAATGGCCTCGTGGAGAGCACGTGCAGAGGACGTTCTACAAAGAGCCCTATTTGAAGGCAATATTCAAAACAATGCCGCCAGAAGTCTTGCAGCAGAAATTGCCAATACAAATTTTCCTTTGGAAAACAGAGACTTGAACATGGCAGCGGCACTGGCCTTAATCAGATAAAGATTGCATGTATTTATTTTACAATGAAATTGAAGACGATTCAAGCGTCGGCGGTGAAGACTGTCTTCGAGGTTCTGAAAGACATCATCAATGATGTCAATGTGTATTTTACGGAGCAAGGGGTCCGGATCGTGACCCTCGATACTGCACGCGTCACCCTAGTGCATATGAATTTGGGGTGTGAAAACTTCGAGGAGTACGAGTGTCCTGAACCAGTGACCGCCGGTCTGAATATGGGAAACATGTATAAGCTCCTCAAGTCCGTCAGTGGTCAAGATACACTTAGTATCAAAATAGTAGGTCGTGACGTCATGACCATGACCATTGATAATCCAGTCAAGAAATCAGTTACCAATTTTAATCTGAAATTGCTTGACATTAACGAGGACATCCTCGAGGTGCCTGATATTCAGATGAATGTCATCACGACCATGCCCTCGATTGACTTTCAGAAGATTGCACGTGATATGGGTAACCTGGCGGCCGACATGAGCATCATCCGCGAAGGTACCAACCTCATCCTCAAGTGCTCTGGAGACTTTGCCGAGCAGGAGACCGTCATCGAGTACCCTGAAAGTGTGTCCCGGACTGGAAACATTTTCAGTCTGAAATATATCAACCTCTTCACCAAGGCTACTAGCATGTGCTCGAGCGTCCAGCTCATGCAGGACTCTGAGAATGAGGACATGCCGGTCGTGTTCAGATACACGATCGCCAATCTGGGGGACCTGCGATTCTACCTAGCCCCCAAGATCGACTAAAGAGGGGTCACGGTGAATTATCCATACACGCGTGAAGTAAATTAACAACCTAAATTGGGAACCTTCTATAATTCCAAATTTAATTTGAGGAATCCAATGTTGTTCAACTCCTAAAAATTTGAACAACCTTTGCCTCATATAAAAGATTATTACTATTATTAAAGCAATGGAAGCACACTATAATACTAGGGTAAGTGCGTGTAAATCAGAAACTGAATTGTGCGATTACTTACTTTCTGCCATGTCACACATCAGGGAATACACGTCAGATGTCTGTGAAGTTCCTGCCGAGTCTCAGAAGGCTCTTGGTGTGAATATCACCATGCGCAAGGGTGTTCAGCGCAAGGACATTTACAAAAAGTACCTCGTTGAGGTTGAAGGCGAGACGGTGATAACGTCTTCCAAGAGCGATCACTTTTTCGTACCATGCAGAGGGTGTGGGAAGAAGCACACACGAATACACGACGACTCGGTTAGTGAAGAGATTTGCCAAGAGTGCGGTTACTCCGAATATGTCCAAGGTGAAGAGGTTGGGTTCAAGGAGGAGCAGGAAATGGAGAAGAACATAGTCTATTCATACAAGCGCGAGAACCACTTTAATGAGTGGGTCTCCCAGTTCCAAGCCAAAGAATCCACGAGCGTCCCTGATGAAGTAATCACCCAATTAAGATCCGAATTTAAGAAGCAAAAAATCAAGGACCTCTCTGAGATTACTCACGAGAAGGTGAAGGGGCTCCTCAAGAAACTCGACAAGTCAAAGTACTACGAGCACGTCCCCTATATAACCACTATCCTTAACGGGATCCAGCCACCCACGATGCCCCAAGTGCTCGAGGACAAACTCAGGCTTATGTTTTACCAAATCCAGAAACCCTTTGAGAAACATAAACCTCCGAAGAGAAAGAACTTTTTAAGCTATGCATACGTCCTCTATAAGTTTTGCGAATTACTTAGCGAGGACGAATACTTGCCCTGTTTCCCCCTATTGAAATCAACTGAGAAGCTTCATGTCCAAGACACAATTTGGAAGAAAATTTGTGAAGAATTGCATTGGGAATATATACCCACTGTCTAGTTGTTGCCGAACGACTCAATCTCCACGATGGATGAATCTACTGGGAAGTTGATGAGGTAACCCTGATCACATCCCGTAATCTCCATGTACTTCTGAACCTGCGTGCGGAAGGCTGGTGTAAGCCGCGCCGCCGACTTGAGCTCGACTATGATCTTGTTGTCAATAACGATATCAGCGCGCATGAAGCCCACGAAAGTCTCCTCATATTTTACTGGAAGGACACGCTCCGTCTCGTAGGGAACCCCGCGCTTACGCAGAGCCACCTCGAATGCGTTGTGATAGACGCGCTCGGAGTAACCAGGCCCCAGTGCAGACCAAACGCTCTGAGAAATATCACGAATAGTATCCGCCATTTGTAAATAAAGTCGGTTATTCTTAAAGATGTTTTGGTCTGGTCACTTCATCACGACCAGACTCCTATTTGGAATCTGGTCGGTATGGTCGGTTGCACCTGATATACCTATGGCACTCTTTCTATCTCACTGGCCCCAATCTTGGTCTGAAATTAGAATGTGGTGGCTGTATGATTTACTCTATAAAATTCCTCATTCATTTTGGATTCTAATTTTGGTTCCAAATTCATTCCGAAAAATATACGCCTTCCATATCCTAGTTGATATCATGAGTCACACGGGTGAATGGTCCATCCAACCCCTCTACCCATTTAGGTTTAAAATTCATGGACTATGGGACCCGGTCACTTGGGTCTAGTGAATACTATATTTGGCCGAGCAACAAGGGCACCCACCGTGCCCTTGCCCGCCTTGTATGTCGAGTTATAAATTGGATTCTTTTGAGCCCAGACATTTAGATTTGGTTCGAAAAATGGATTATGGGTCGTCGAGCCTATAGTCGCTGATGGCATTGTGAAATGCCCTGACATTCTCTTACTACTTCTTGGAAAACATTTTGAACCCCCACTTGAACTTGGACTTGATCCACTTGGCATCCTGCTTGTAGATGCGCGACGCACGGGGGGCGGTCCGCTTGGTCAGGGTGCTGATGGCGAGCAGGCGGCGAGAGACGGCCAGTGGGGTCTCGCCCTGTGAGATGCCCTTAGAGAGGGACTTGCGGCGGTTGGTCATGGCCTCAACTGGGTGGTAACCGTACTGCGTCAGCATCCCCTTCTTCAGCTTGCCGATCAGCTTGGGGCCCTTGCCTGCCGCACCCACATCTGGGATGGGCACTGGGCGCACGCGGGTCTTGCCAGCCTTGCGGATGTACGAGTAGCTCGTCCCGTCCTTCCGCCGGACGGTAATCTTCATGCGCTTGCGAACCTGTGTGTATCCTGAGCGGATCACTGCCTTCATTTGAATTTTGTCAAGAAATTTGTTGAGACTGGCCCAGCATAAACATCCTCAACTTACCTTCATTTCCCGCACCAAAATCAAACACGTCAGATCCCTCCAAATCTATATCCAAAATTGGAAAGTCATACGAGGCCCTCATCCTGAGTGCGGAATACATGATAGAAAGTCCGTATGTTTTCAGGTCTTTAATTTCATTTGAACGCGACCATGCGAGTTTGACGGCGAAGACATCCTTCCTCTGTCTGCCGATAAAGGGGCCTCCAGGTATGACCTCGGCCGTCGCGCCATCGACATAGTGCCACCCATTCAATTTTGTCGCAGAAAAGAGGAAGGGAACTGAGATGGACATACAGACCGCGTCTATGACACTCATGTCAGGAGTGGTGGCTACACTAAAGTATTCTGTCCTCATGAGATCCACGCAGAATGCAGCCACATGAAACTTTATGGGACTGATTTCATAGAGCTCACGGAATGTGATGTCATTTTTGGATGTAAATTTGAAACAAAATTCAGAAATGACTTTCCTAACTTTACTACCAGGTACTAGACCATAGTCTTTCAGAAGAGTCTTGATATTTGGTTTCATTAGAGCCTTGGTATTTATTTCCAAAGAATGGTCTAGAATTTTTGGTATATCCTGATTACCAATTAAGAATGAAAATCCAACGAGACTGCCAGCAGATGCTCCCGAGATTTCCTCGAGATCCTCTAGCCTGCCAGTCTCTTTGAGTTTATAAAGAGTTCCTAGATACACGAAGACACCCATCGCACCTGGACCGAGTGCTAGGCACTTCATCTAGTTTTAATTTTGAATTGAAATTGAGAAAGGGAACGCGAGTTCCGTCCAGTCCTTCTGACTGGCCTAGTAATACTGTGGGAAAGTTGAACGCAGGGTGGCGAAGGCCAGGGCGAACACGAAGGTATGCACGACGACGGGCACGGGGCCGGTGGTGCCGCTGCGGATCAGACCTGGGGGGATGGTGACCAGCATACCGGGGCTCAGCAGGATAAAGAGAACTGCTGGCACGATCAAATCAGCCTGAGTCAGGCTGACCTTGAGGAAGTACTTGGCGATCAGGTAATAAAGAAGGCTGAGCACCACTGCGTGGATCACAACCGTCATAAAGCAAGTCTGGCCTGATGCAAACTTGAGAGATGGCAGTGAAAGCAGCATACCTGGACTGAGGAGGCCGAAAAGAATGGCGGGCAGGAGAACCTTGGGACCGGTGATGTCAATCATTAATTGTATTCAATATTAATATTTACCCAAGCAACAAAGTTCTCAACCTCGATGTTCTCGTGAATAACCTGGATATCTTTGATAGAGTTCCAAAGAAGAACGACGTGATACTCAGGATCCTCATTTGAATAATAGTTTGCTGGATTCATGACGAAATCAATGAAGTGATTATACGATGAATGAATTTTAAAGTAATTTTCATCTGCGTAACTTCGGATTTTCATCCATGCATCCAGAAGCTGTTCCGAGTACCAGTCCTGCCAGTCCTCTGGGTGCAAAGGGGGTTCTTCCTCACCAGACTCGTCGGAGTCGTAAGCGAGCTCGTAGTTGTAGGCGTCACGCGAGTACTCGTCGTTGATTCCCATTTTACTTATTGATTTAGGAGGTCACGTCCTTAAGTCCAGATACACTCACAGAAGCCTTCTCCTTAGTGGAAACAGAGTCCTGGATGGCCTTGAATGCCCCCTCCACGCGCACCTCATCCCCTGAGAAATAGGTCCGCAGACCCTTGAGAATTACATCCTTGGTGATGCCGCCCTTGGTCTTCTTAACCTTGAGATTCACCTTGACCTTCTCTTTAACCTTGACTGTATCAATTTCATGCGTCTTCATGTGATGGGTGACAAACTCGCGAAGGTCTTTCTCACGCTTATTAAGCACTGTAAGATCTTTGCGGGCTGCGGCGAGCTGGGCCTTTAGGGCGACCCACTCATTCATAGCACGGGCAAACTGCTCGTCAGCCATATACTTTTTGTTTTGAAAATTTAGAAGCCTTTAAGGCGCGAGGCGCGAGGCGCGAGGGAACTGAAAGTTTCCCTCCCTAATTGTACTCGCTGCCAATCTCGAACTTGGGGCGCATGGTGTCTGGGGGAATGGTGCTGAGGTTAAAGATGCTCACTGGGGTGCGGGGGTTGATTGGCTCGGAGCGAATGTCGCGGTTGGCATTGCGCAGAACACCGCCCAGCGTCTCTGGGTAGCCAATCTGGCTGCGTGGGTCCAGGTAGTTCTGGTTGGTCAGAATCTTCTCTGGGCTGAACTGGCCAAAGTCCTCGGTCTGAACAACCTCACGGGGAATCAGGCTTGCGGACGACACGGAGTCTGCGCTATTGTAGTCCGTGGCGACGTATGAGCCAGCCATAACTGGAGCCGACTGGGCATCGACCAGTGGGTTGGTATAGTTACCCGACTGCACGTTCGCGCCCTGGATGGCATGGCCGTTAGAGAAGCCGCTGGTCTTGGGGGCGAACAGAAGGAACAGAACCACGGCGGCCAGTATCATGATGAGCAGGTTCTTGCGATCCATTTATTATAAGTCGCGGATATTTTTTTAGGATCAATCGACATAGTCGGCCGGATCCTCCTCCTCGGCTGGGTCATCCGTGAAAAGATAATCCTTGGGAAAATCTGGTGGTGCTGGGGAACCACGCACGCGAACCTGGATGACGCGCCAGATCGGGCCGAACGACTTCTTGAGGAACCAAAGTCCGGACAGCTCGATAACAACGTCACACTGAGAATCCTTCTTGATTTCCTGAAGCTCGACAAGGTTCTTCTGACGATCGTAAGCGCGAGTCACAATCTCACCCTTGACGGTGGCCAGAGACGCGCCGAGAACACCGTCAGTCAGGCTCTCCTGATAAGCATTCGTGATTGTCTCGTCAGAAAGCTCCTTGCCAAACCACTCAACCTTGGAGGTCTTCGCCTGGCTTAGGATCTCCTCATCAATCGTTGAGAAAATTGCTGTATGGTCTGGAGAAAGAGAAATGTTCAGAGACTTGGTCGTCAGATCATCCAGCAGGGTGACACCATTCAGCTGCTGACGCTGACCAACAATCTTCAGAAAGTAACGGCCATCTGGAAGCTTCTGGGGCTTGCTGTACTCCATATACCAGATGTAACTATTTTCCTCTTTAACTAATAGATGACTACACAGGTCTGTGGTAGTGAATTTACTACCAAGGGTTGCCAGTGCCTGACGGATCCTATGGACCCAACTAACTACATCTGTGCTTATGTGAATAGACAGAATGGTATAGTTTATCCCTGTGATATGGGCTGCTGCACCCCTATGTGTGGTACCAAACCTGGTCACGAGCCAAGAAAGGACATCGAGTTCAGACAGACTTTTGGGGGGACCCTTCCTGCTGGGTTCAATGTGAATCTAGCAACGAGTGCAGAACCAACTCAGGTTTTTGATTTTGAATCAAAATTTGAACCAATTCCAGACCCTGATCTTGGTGTGCCAGACGCGCTGAACAGCCTCAAGGTTATGAATGTAGCAACCAAGATCATCTTGGCGATTTTGCTCGTATTATTTTTCGCCGTTCTACTGACTTAAAGCCTAGGTTCCCTTGATAGGTAGAAATGGCCACCGAGTCTGTTGTTACCCTTGAGTCCCTGTCTAAGCAGCTGGAGGCGGTCCGTAAGGAGTGCCGCAAGATCCGTATGCACCTGGAGGACCCCCAGGGCGAGAAGCAGGCTGCCCGTGCAGCAAACAACGGCTTCAATAAGCTTCTGGATGTTTCCCCTGATCTGCGTGCTTTCCTGAGCCTGCCAGAGGGTGAGAAGATCTCTCGTGCGAACGTAACTCGCCGCATCAACCAGTATGCTGCGGAGAAGGGCCTGAAGGAGGGTCAGAAGCTGAACCTGGATGCCACCCTGCAGAAGCTGCTTGACGTACCAGCTGGTCAGGACCTGACTTTCCTGAACATGCAGACGTACCTGAAGCGTCATTACATCATCGAGCCCAAGCCAGTAAAAGAGCCCAAGGCCCCAAAGGAGCCCAAGGCACCCAAGGAGCCCAAGGCTCCCAAGGAGGAGAAGCCCAAGGCACCCAAGGAGGACCGCCCAAAGGTGGCAAAGAAGATCGCACCTGCAGCTTCTGCTTAGTAAATTGACTTAAAAAACTGCGGTACTAGTACAACATGTCGGAGCAAACTCCTCAACTCGATAGGAGTTTTCTAAATGATCTCGTTGGAACAAAAGTTAAATCCGTTGATTTGTATCAACGCGCCTTCACGCACAAGTCAGCCCTGAAACGTTACTCGGGTCTGACTGGGTCGTATGAAACGCTTGAATTTATGGGGGACAGTGTCCTTGGATTTATAATTACAAAGCACTTATTTGATTTGTATGAAGAGAAGCAGGAGGGTTTTTTGACGAAGGCGCGAACGAAGATGGTTCGGGGCACTACGCTATGCGAGATTTCCAAGAGTCTCGGTCTCGACAAGAAGGTTCTCATGGATGAGAAGGGCGAGCGCAACGGGTGGGCCACCAATCCCAACATTCTAGAGGACGTCTTCGAGGCTTTCGTAGGGGCCATTTACCTTGATTTAGGTATGGTCCATGCTAAGCGCTTTGTTCTGGGCGTGTTTAGCAAGGCCAACACGAGTCTAGACGACGACAACTACAAGGACCAGCTCATGCGGTGGTGTCAGGTTCTCAAGATCCCCCTTCCCGAGTACAACGTGTTGTCTCACACGAATGGTACATTCTGCATCCAGTTAATTGTAGATGGACTTGACTGTGGTTGTGGATTTGCAAGTACAAAACGCCAAGCTGAACAGAATGCTGCAAATATAGTACTTAAGACGGACGCTCGTTTTAAGAATAAGGAGATTCCTGTAAATGCATCCAAAAATAGAAAGCCTTCTGAATGCGACGTACCACGAGCAGAGAAGCCCGGAGTGGCTGGCTCTCCGTGAAACCATGCTCACTGCTAGCGACGCCGCCACTGCCGTCGGGGCGAATCCATATGAGAGCCCCGAGGCGCTTTACATAAAGAAGGTGGGCGGGCGCAAGTTCAGTGGGAACGCCGCCACGGAGCGCGGAACGATTCTGGAGCCCATCGCGCGCGACTTGTATGACGCCAGACATGATAAGAAGAGTCACGAGATTGGGCTTGTTCAGCACCCCGTGCATAAGTGGCTCGGGGGGTCGGCCGACGGCATCACCGAGTGTGGCCGGCTCATAGAAATCAAGTGCCCTCTGACCAGGAAGATCGAGCCGACCGTTCCTAAACACTACATTGCCCAGATCCAATTAAATATGGAAATTCTAGACCTGGAGGAGTGTGATTTCATCCAGTACAGACCAGAGGGCGAGGGCCCAGAGGAGTTTGTGGTCACCAACGTCAAAAGAGATCGAGAGTGGTTTTCGCGCAACTTTGACAAGATGAAGGCATTCTGGGATAACGTCATTGAAGGACGGAAGAATGGCTTCATTTGTGAAGTCATTAACGAAGGACCGATAGAGCTGAAAGATCCTGTGTGTGAAGTAATAGACGATGGACCCTATGATGCTCTGGAAAGAGTGCCAGTCGCCTGCGCCATCCAAGAAGTGTCAGCACTGCAAGAAGAAGCCCAGCCTTCTCAAGTGCAAAGATTGCAGTGCGATGTTCTGTAGCAATTGTATTCAGTTGGAAATTCACGCTTGCCCCCAGATGGCTGCACGCAAGCAGGCTCTTATTTCCAATTTAGAATCAAAATTGGTCAAGGTGGTTGCTCCTAAACTTTCAAAGATTTAAGGAGGGTCTTGCGAGCCAGAAACACGATGATCAGTGCAACTATTGCGATAAGGACCCAGTCCATCTTTATCGGGGGGGTTCTAGGGCCGGACCACGACCGGCCTGGGCGATCCCACGTGACGGTACCGTCGGCGTACTCGAACTTGCGTGCTGGGTACATGCGGTCTGGCGCGGGATTCACGCTAGTCTCTTTAAGATACATGGGTCCGGACAGGTTGAGAGTCATAGGATCAAAGTGATCCAGTGCTGGGTTCTCGTCTTGAGGAGCCATTGGGGTTTCATCGGTGCCACGAGTGTATGACCCGTCCATAAAGGTGCCCTTGGAGAAACCGTCGGTGGGGACGCCGAACGTGTTTGTCCAAGTGTACATATCAAGACCGTCAATCTGAAGCCGGTCATCGATTAATGCAGCTGATGCCATATATTATTACTCTTTATAAAATTTGTTCTGAACTTTCTGCCTGTGAAGCTCCCACATCTCATCCATGTCAATATTCAACATGTGTGCTAGTTGAAATAGGTAACTAAATACGTCACCCATTTCCATTACCACGTCTGTACCTCTGTCCTTCTTGAGCCCGGTCTTGCGGTAGATTCGGTGAGCCTGACGAATAGACGAAGCAAGCTCACCCATCTCTTCATTTAGAAGCATCCACACTATACTTACTGGAGCCTTGTCCCACCCCTTCACCTTGCAGAGTTCTGCAGTTTCATCACGGTAACGATTCATCATGCATTATCAGGGTCCAGGCCTTTTAAGTGTCCTAGCCTCTGTTTAGCCCTTTCAGCTGCTTCTGAAATTTGAAAGCTAAAAAGAGGGAAGTCACTAATAATACGAGTTCAAAAAGAAGTTTCCACACCTCAGCCTTCTCCTTGTCGCCCGTCTGTTTCAACGCAAGAGGCTCTATGAAGGCATTACTGAGAAGACGAATACCTTTTTCGAGTGTGAAGAAAATGAGGAAGCCGATCAAGATGTCATCAAGAGCGCGCATTTCTATTAATCCATAGGATTATTTGTTCAAAAGCCAATCTTGAAATTCTGTGGCATCTTGTTGCCGTAAGTGCTGGTGCTGATGGGTGCGGCCAGTGGCACGGGGTTGGACGAGATATCGCGCATGAAGAGCAGCTGCTGGAGCATGCCAGTGCTGATAGTCTGGGTGGCCTCGGCAGTCACGGTGTCATTCATGTCAGCCACCTGCTGAAGGATATTCGAATAAGGATCCGAAATTAGATTGATATAGACACGCTTCATCAGAGCCTGCAGGTCGGCATCACTCTGCTTGTCAATTTCGTAGCCAGTCTTGGCCTTGATTGCCGCCCGAATTTGGTTGTGAATTGTTTCACGGTTGAATTCGGAAAAGAAAGCGTCGCTCAGTGGGTTGCGCACGTTACGCGTGGCCATATTACAATCATCTGGGAAAAAAACTGGGCTTAAAAAAAGGGTGCCCTATTCAATAAATGAAGGTCATCAAGCGGTCTGGTGATGAGGTCGAGATGCTATTCGATAAGGTGACTAAGCGAATTCAGAAACTAAATTCAGAGCCTGAATTCACCAAGCTCAATGTCCAGCCAGACAAGGTGGCTCAGAAGGTTTTCACCAGCATGTATGACGGTATTTCTACATCTGAAATTGATACCCTTACTGCCGAGGTGGCCATCGGTATGATCACAGAGAACCCAGACTACGAGACTCTGGCTATGCGTGTCACCGTGTCCAACCTTCAGAAGACTTGCCCCAAGACCTTCAGTGACGCCATGGTTTCTCTTCACGTCAAGGGTATCGTATCCGACCATTTCATGAAGTGTCTGAAACTGGATATGGACAGCTGGATTGATCATTCCCGTGATTACCTATTTGGTTACTTCGGAGTCAAGACTCTCCAGAAGGGCTACCTGAATGTGGGCGAGACCCCACAGTACCTCTTCATGCGAGTGGCCGTTGGCATTCACGGCGACGATTACCCCCGAGTCAAGGAGACCTACGACCTGATGAGCCAGAAGTTCTTCACACACGCCACACCAACCCTGTTCAATGCAGGCACAAACAACCCTCAGATGTCAAGCTGCTTCCTAGTGGCTATGAAGGAGGATAGCATCGAGGGCATCTATGAGACCCTCAAGGAGTGCGCGCACATCTCCAAGTGGTCGGGGGGCATCGGAATTCACTGTTCGAACATTCGTTCAAACGGCACTCGGATCAAGGGGACGAATGGCGTGGCTGACGGGATTGTGCCCATGCTCCGCGTCTTCAACAACACTGCTCGCTATGTCAATCAGGGTGGCGGCAAGCGCAAGGGATCTTTCGCAATCTACCTCGAGCCTTGGCACGCCGACGTCATGGACTTTCTCGAGCTTCGTCTGAACCAGGGTGACGAGGAGATGCGCTGCCGCGACCTCTTCACCGCCCTCTGGATTCCTGACCTCTTCATGGAGAAGGTGGAGAAGGATGAGGACTGGTTCCTGATGTGCCCTAACGAGTGCCCTGGTCTCCCTGACGTCTATGGCGAGGAGTTCAATGAGCTGTATCGTATGTATGTGGCGCAGGGGCGCTTCAAGAAGAAGGTTCGCGCGCGTGAGGTTTGGGACGCTGTGCTCAAGAGTCAGGTGGAGACTGGTACGCCCTACATGTGCTACAAGGATGCCTGTAACGAGAAGAGCAACCAGAAGAATATCGGGACGATCAAGTCGAGCAACCTCTGCACGGAGATTATAGAGGTCAGCACCCCGGACGAGACGGCCGTTTGCAATTTGGCGAGCATCTGCCTGCCGACGTTCCTGCGAGAGAATAAAAGCATGATGGCGCCCGATTGGTCCCACCCCTTCATCTTTGACTGGGATAAGCTTCACGAGGTGACGCGAGTCGTTACGCGCAACCTGAACCGGGTCATCGACAAGAATTACTATCCTACAGAGGCGGCCCGCAAGTCTAACCTTCGCCACCGGCCGATAGCCATCGGTGTGCAGGGACTGGCTGACGTCTTCATGATGATGGGTTACTCATTCGACGAGCCAGCCGCTCGCGAGTTGAACGAGCTCATCTTCAGGAGCATCTACCTGGCAGCCCTCCAAGAGTCATGTGAGTTGGCTATGAGCGAGGGGACGTACGAGACGTTCCGGGACTCACCAGCCGACAAGGGAAAGCTGCAGTTCGACCTATGGGGCAAGACAGACCATATTTTTGGAAAAGTCAAGGAGGACATTCACCTGTGGGGCCTGCGCAATTCGCTCCTGGTCGCCCCCATGCCAACCGCTTCGACAGCTCAGATCATGGGCAATAACGAGGCGTTCGAGCCCTACACGACCAACATCTACCTGCGCCGGACGCTGGCAGGCGAGTTTGTGATGGTAAATAAGCACCTGGTCAAGGATCTGCAGAAGATTAATAAATGGAACCCACAAATTAAAACTGAAATTATTCGCAACGGTGGGTCTGTTCAGGGTCTGGACATCCCAGATAAACTCAAGGAGATTTACCGGACAGTATGGGAGATTCCACAGAAGAGCATCATCGATATGAGTGCCGATCGCGGTGCGTATATCGACCAGTCTCAGTCACTCAACATCTTCATGGAGAACCCTACACTGGCCAAGTTGAGCTCGATGCACATGTACGGCTGGAAGAAGGGACTCAAGACTGGTATGTACTATCTGCGAACGCGCGCCAAGGCCAAGGCCATCCAGGTGACTGTACCTGTAGAAAGCGCGGAAGCTCTGGCGTGCCGCCGCGATAATCCAGAGGGCTGCCTCATGTGCTCAGGTTAGACTTAGAAGACTAGACACCCTGTAAAGTATGGAGCTCCGGATAGTAGAACGAAGGAGTAGAAAAATAGACGAATTGGTGCGTCAAAATTTTGGCCCAGACGAAGATCTCTGGAACCCCAAATATTTTGACTTTCTTTTTAAACTTACTCACAAGAACTCAACAGATCCACTTGCTATATGCACTATTCAATGGGCAGAGGAATACTGGATCCTAGGGGATCTGTGCGTCAAAGAAAAGGGCATGGGTCATGGTACGGCTATAGTCGATCTTGTGATGAAGGTCGTAAATCAACCGGTATGGGTCGATGCCAATGAAATTTCATCTAGAATTTTTGAAAAGAATCCATTATTTAAGGAGACCACGAAAGCACCGTGGAAACCAGAAGGGAAGGCCTTCATTACGCAACCGTAAGATTATTAACTATTCTACTTATTTGGGTTATTGTTAAAGGATGATTATTGTACAACATGGCTTGATTAATCGCACGCCGTCTGACGCCAGCATCTACCCAAAATAAACGGTGAGGCGGCCAGCCCCGAGGATCCGCGATGCGCGAATATTGAATAATACGTTGTCTAGTTACATTTCTCTTAGCCTGATTTATTTTAGCCATGAGCCGAGTATCTCCTCTAATAAAATTTCTATACTTTCTAGAAGTCACCATCAATCGAGCCAAATTTCTACCATTAAGATTTTTAATATGCTCGTACAACAACCTATTATTCAAACTATTAATATTAGGACGTATGGTATTTCTGCGACGGCGAAAAGCATACCTAAGTCCTTTAATTAGACCAAACCCACCCAACGCCGCGGCGTAAGCTGGACGAAACAATGATCTCATTATTAATACTTTATATATTTTTCAAGTGCGGCGCCGTGTCGATCGCCGAGGACGAATGGCCGCGGCATTGTTATTGTTGTTGTTGCGAGGAGCCCTGGGGGGCGGTGGCAAGGCTCGACGATTAGTGAAGTGTCTAGGGACAGGGGCGCCGAATGGATTATTACGCACGTTTAATATCTCGGCTCTCCTAACAATAGAAGCGATGCGTCTAGCGACAGACGCTGGCAAACCCGGTCTCGTCTCATTTATTGAAGGCTGAGTCAATCTCACTAGGATCTGAGCTGCGCGACGGCTAAGATGCGGCACATACGCCTGCAGTGCTCGGGGGATAGTCCATAAATGATGCGTCCTTGCCCGTACTACAGGTGTTGAATAACGAATGTATCTTTGTCCTGCTGGCCATTGAGTTCCACCCTGTAAATTAGTGTATCTCAACCCTCCTGCATTAAGCAAATTTTGATATCTTCTGAAGTATTGTCTAAATTGAGGATTGCGCTCAATCTGGTTTGAAGTTGCCACCGGTCCTAAACCCAAGGCCACGCCAATTCTCCGGCGCATATTCATGGCGTTAGGGCCACCTGCATTTCGAAGTCTATAAAAATCGTATATATTTCTGGCCGTAAAAGGCATAGTTGGTGGCACGAATATTTGAGCTGTATTAGCGCGGTATCTGTTTGCCATTATATTTCACACACAAATTAATTGGATCGTAGCCGCCGGCGTGGTCTCGGTGCATTATTGTTGTTATTGTTCCGAGGTGGGGGGACCACGGCGCGGCGGCCAACAAGTGCGCGAAGAGACTTAGGAGGAGGACGAGTGGAGTATGGATACCTCACCCACTGTTCCAGGTTGGCTCTCTCCAAACGATGGACCATGTTGGCAATTTTTTTAGCAATTGAAGGAGGGAGCGTAGGTCTCTGAGGACCTCGGGCGTTGTGAGGTGGCGACGCCAGTCCCAAGGCGAGCAAACCGCGCCGCGATTTGAGTCTAGGTATGCCACTCCATATACGGAAAACTCCCCGGCCATCCCTCTTGAACCAGTCAGTTGCCTGAGCCGCTTCGGTGCTAGCTGGTCTGTATGGCTTACCAAGCAAGGGCGCGCACAGTGTTTGATGGCGATTGGCTCCAAAAAAGTTTCTGGATTTAAAACTACCCGCCTGAAAAATCTTTTGCCATTTCTCCAAATAAGGCTGATACTGAGGATTGGCCATGATCCTCAACCATGATGCATTTTGGGGCAAGCCCAAAGCCGTCGCGATCCTCGTGCGCGCCGCGTTTGCACGGCTTCCTTCTCTGGACATGTACTTGTGTAAATTATAGACGTTGCGTGCAGTGATGGGGGCGTTGGGGGGGATGCAGATCATACGCTTGTTGGCACGATAAACAGACAGTCTGTCTAAATAAGTTGAAAATATAGGATGAGCTCTGATGGCGTTGTAGGTGGGGGCGACCCCAAGAGCCGCCCCCAGTCTAGCGCGCAGGTTCCTTGCAGACGGGAAAGATGCGTTGCCAATTCTGTTGAAGTTATAGACATTCATAGTAGTGAATGGCATGTTCCTTGGTACAGTAAGAGGTATGTGACTGCTCTGATAGGACATTATTATATGTGTATAAATTAAATGGGTGTTCTCGCCGACAGGCTCCGCAAGCGCGTCAAGGCTGCGGAGAATCTGCAGTGCATACCACGTGTTCTATCGAACGTCACCAGACCAGCCCCCTTTAAGAAGCGCGTCAAGCGCATCACTGAGGCTTTCCCCAAGCGCTTTTGGTTCTACCACCCAGTCAAGTGTCCAGGGGGAAAACTGGTGCATAGACCCAAACGGGTTGGTCAGAAGGAGATCTACACGTGTCCAGACGGGTCCAAGAAGGTATTCTGGCGGTGGAGCCGCTCAGAGACCTTCTTCAGAGTGAAGTACGGAAGAGGCGGCGAGTTCGCACAGGGTCTTTATGCCGTCCTCAAGAAACTTGGGTACAAGGTGCGCCTCGTTTTGGGATACTGGCGGGGAGCCAATGCATTATGGGTTGAAATTTGGAATGGAAAATGGATCCCCCTAGACCCCGCTGCAAAGCATGGGTACGGCAGGAAATTCCCCAAGCCAGGCATGAAGGTTATTGCCCTTCAGAATTCTAAATCAAAATTAGTCAATAGAACTAAAAACTATAAATGCACTAGTGGATGTCTTAACCCAGGAGGGTACTAAAGAATTTAGTTTGAAATTATAGTATGAATCGAAGGGTCATAGACAAAGTCTGTGACCATATGGATCTTAATTCCAGAATAGAATTGGGACTCACTCCAAGGAAACTCTCCCGTGAAGTCATTTCCAATTTAGAATCAAAATTCCCTAGACCTGAATTAGTATATCTTCAGGATGCACGGACTTTACTCAATTTTCATCTGAAATATATTGGACTAATAATATCCAAACCTATTGACCTTGATTGGACTGAGGATGACCTGACAATATTCAATAGATTTAGTAGGGAGTATATTTGTGAGATGATATGTGACTGTGGAAATTTTGCTACTATAGTTAGGTCTCAGCCTTGGCTAACCGAATTAAAGGTGAAAATTATTGAATCAGAATATGAAGGTGAAAATACCGAGCGCTCTGCGTGAGCAGGTCTGGTTGGCCTTTTGCGGCGACAGACTGTTCAAGCACAAGTGTATGGTGACGTGGTGTGAGAACGTTATGACCCCCTTTAATTTCGAGGTTGGTCATAACGTGCCAGAGAGCAAGGGAGGGGCGACCGACATGTCGAACCTCCGCCCCATCTGCAGCAAGTGCAATAGGTCTATGGGCGATGAATATACTATCGATGAATTTTCTAATTTATCTAGACCCAGTCCTCACTTGTGGGAGTGTTTTAGACTTAGAGATTCTAAAACTTAAATAAGAAATGCCATTTTGGCACGAGATTGACTTGGGCAAGATAGAGACGCAGACGAGCGGAACACGCACAAAGGTCTCTTACGAGTCTGGTCCTCTGCGTTTCCAGATCCCACGTGGATACACCCGCTATGGCGTTGGTCAGTACAAGAGTCTGACTGTTTCCAATTTAGAACCAAAATTCGTTCAGTTTTATCAGGACCTGGAGAAGCACCTGATGGGTGACAAGCAGTTCAAGACTAATATGACGGAGTATGGACTGAGAATAAAGGCGGATGACACTACTTTGGTTTTTAATTCTGAATCAAAATTTGTAGCTGATGAGCACGTCGAGGGCTTTCTGCGAGACCTAGACCTGTCATGTATAGTTGATATTGAGGGGACTTACCTGTATAAGGGGACGTGGGGGATTACACTTAGAGCGCACCAGATTAAGTTTTACGCGCCCGTGCCGAAGATCCCGGTGATGGCCGTTTGTGACGAGGAGTCTTCACCCGTACTGAAGGGGTGTGCTTTTTTGGGGTAGAGTGAGCACGCTTCCAGGCGCTGGTGCCCTGAATGCTAATCTCGAGACCGAGTGCAGCCAAAGGAGTCATCCTTTATCTATAGGCATATCTATATTTATAGCGGGGGTCCTCGTCGTTTCTGTAACCAGCAAGACCGCTGTGTCTTCCTAAATATGCATTGAGCTGAGCCTGACTGCGCAGTTCAGATGTACGCAGGGGAACGCGCGATGGAAGAGTGCGTTTAGCCCTGTAACGCACAATCTTATTGCCCACGTTCTGCCACTTGAATATGCCACGTGTGGGCATGCTGACGAGTTTGCGCGTTCTAGGATTGTATATCTTGATAAAGAACCCAATTTCCGGATTGAAGAAGAAGCGTCTGAGTTTTCCATTGAAGAAACCAGTAGGACCCTCCTTCACTTCGTATTTGCGCTGGCCACCGTAGCCGTAGCCGTAGCCGCCCAGTCCGAGGCCGCCGCCTACAATTTTCAAAAGCTTATTTGCATTGTTCTTATTCTTGAGCTTGTTTCTCAGGTTCTTCAACTCGGATTCTAATTTGCTAATTTTATTCTTATTAGTGGCTGGAGATGCCATTTATATTGCTCTGGAAATTATTATGGCTGCCTGACAGCCGCAATCACACACAGCCCACTGCATAACAAACACAATACACCCATTACTACAAAGGCAATGAGGGCATTCATGTTATCTTTCTTTTTCGTCTTGTAGTCTGTGGAATTACCGCACTCAATACCTATGCTTGATGATGCAATTGTGAATACAGCTGTGCAGAATAAAAAGCATGCTATGACGATAGCTGTTATATTTGGCATTTAAATTAGCACACATTTATTTGCCGTAGATCTCGCGGGCCTTGGTCAGCAGGGGGCCCTGGACCAGAGCGAAGCCCTTGATCTTCAGCGCCTTCTTGGCCTTGCCGACAGCCTCGATCCATGGGTTCTTCTTCTCCGACTTGGCCTTGTCCTTGCTGACGTACTCGCCAGTCTTGGCGTTCTTCTTGATGTCCTTCTTGGTCAGGCCACCAGCGGTGTGGTGGGCCGTACCGTGAGCAACCTGGGCGCGCGTGCCGACAGCCTGGGTGTGGGTCATTTTGATATTGGCGTATATTTTTAATTACAATCTGAAAATCATCCGCAAGTTCTGCACTGTCACCGAGCTCTTGGTCTTGGGGATCTGGTCGATCAACCGCGTGTCGTTGAGCACCTCGGCGCACACCTTGGACTTGGCCCCCTGAAGCTCCAGTATGCTCTGCTCGACGCTCGGCAGCGCCTCCTCGCCGGCGTAGATCAGCTTCCGTACAGTCACCTTCTGCGTCTGCCCCGTGCGATGCGCGCGCGCGATAGCCTGCATCTCCGTCGCTGGATTCCAGGCGGGACTTGTGATATAGACTCGCGTCGCCTCCTGCAAGTTCAGACCGAAGCCACCCGACTTGATCTGGATCAGGAAGACGGCACCGCCCTTGGCGCTCTTGAAGCTCTTGATGCGGCTGGCGCGCTGGTCCTTGGACACGCCGCCGTCTATCCGGAAGGTGGGGATCTGCGCCTCGTGCGTCAGCTCCTGTATCCTGTCCATCTCCCCCATGAATTGGCAGAACACGAGTGTCTTCTCGGTGGGGTGCGACTTGATGAGCTCCATCAGCGTCTCCAGCTTTTTGGACTTGCCGCACCAGAGCTCAGGGTCCTCTTCGCGCTTTTTGGCTATGCCGTCGAGGTACATCTGTGGGTAGGCCATCACCTGGCGCACGCGCAGAAGCGCCTCGAGCATCTCCATCTGGAAGAGGTGGCGCGCCTCGCTCGCCAGCACGCTCGCCACCACACCGCGACCGTGCTCGAACGCCTCTTCGTACAACTTGCGCTCCTCTGGATGCATCTTGAGTTCGAGGTTCTCAAAGTCGCACGGCGGCAACTCGAGCCGCTTGTTGAACTCGCTCACATCCTGCTTGGTTCGCCGCAAGATGAATTTTTTGCGCACGTCCTCTGTGTAGCCTTGCACCATATAGCTCGGGATGCCGACGAATCCAGCCAGAGCCACAAAGTCCTTCATCGAGTTGAAGATGGGCGTGCCGGACACGATCCAGCGGATCCGGGAGCGGATGGCCAGACAGGAGGTGTAGATGGCGCTCTTCTTGTTGCGGATTTCATGCCCCTCGTCCAGGATGACGCGGTCCCATTCGACATCTCGAACAATGGGACTCAGCGGCTGGCCCTTGCGCATACCAACGACTGAATAAGGAGCGATGACTACCCAGGGTGCGTCTGTCCAGATGGGCAGAGTGCGGTTGGGGCCGTCGTAGATGTGCGTCTTGAAAGTCGGCACAAACCGCTCAATTTCGTCGCGCCACTGAGTCACGATGGACTTTGGTACGACCACTAGGGTCTTGTGTTTGACATTTACGCACATTGTAGCTAGCATTTGTACAGTCTTACCTAGGCCCATCTCGTCACACAGGAACCCCCCAGGGTGGTCCGCTGAATGTACGTTCTCGCGGGCCACGAGCCATTTTAGACCGTCGTGCTGGTAAGGACTGATCAGGCGCGTCTTCAGCATTTTTGGTATGATTCACTCGACCCTAACAAAGAGGGCCCGGTCACAAGACCTAATTTTTTCTTGAACCCTAGTAGGTATGGCGACTAATTTATCAGCCAAAATTGCTAGTGCGATTAGGAATGCTACACTTGGGCGAGCAGTTACTCGTATGAGAAATAGTGGAATTACTGGTTCTCAAATAGCCTCTTCTGTTGCTGCAGCTGTAGCAGGAGCTGGGGCGGGGCCTAGCACAATTTCCAATTTTATAGCAAGGGCTTTCAAAGATTCAATTACAATTTCAAACCTAAATGCGTTTGGAGCTCCAGCACCTCTACCTCCCGGATTCTCCAGAGCTGGAAAGCTCCATTTCTTTGGGCAAGAAGTCCCTGTACAATTATATAAAAAGGAAGGGAAGGACCAGCTCGTAGCCCGTGTAAAATCCACAGGACAATTTGTAAGTGGATTTAATGGCTGGACCATAAAAGGCAACGAGCTCGTGTGGAAGAAAGGCGAGCCCGTTCCTCAAATTACAACTGAAATTGGGGCGCGTAGATTAGCTAATGCAGTTAATGAGGTACCCGAGATTATGAATATAGCAAATGATGTTATTGCTCCTAGAGTGGCTGCTGCATTTAGAAATGCACTTGGAAACGCGCCACCAGCCCCTCCCCGCCGCCGGCTAGTAAATGGTAATAGTGGCAGAGGTACAATTGAAGAAATAGGTACTGCTCACCTGCCACCACGCCGACCTGAAGGCACAATTGGGAATCAATGGCGTTGGGCGCGCACGGAGGCGATGAGGAGACGCAGCGAAGGAGCGAGTGGGTCAAATGGAAATAATTCGGGGGGGAGACCACCCCTGGCTCCAGCCCCTTCTTTTGAGCAATGGCTTCCGCGACCACCTGGAAGAGGTGAGAATAACATACAAAGACAGGAGGCTGCCATGCCTCAACAAGGCGTAGGAGGAGTGCAACCTCGCAGACCAGTGCGGCGGACTTTATTCCCTGAAGGCGGGCAGGGCAACGGCGGCGGGGCCCCAATTTCAGTTGTAATTTGAGGAACGGGCTCGCCTTTCTTCCGCACGAGCTCGTTGCCTTTTATGGTCCAGCCATTAAATCCACTTACAAATTGTCCTGTGGATTTTACACGGGCTACGAGCTGGTCCTTCCCTTCCTTTTTATATAATTG
>Ga0247723_1000139_pt1 | contig 45547 bp, 70 predicted proteins | sample MSEWelMarce5H_FC_FD_189079 | JGI IMG/M metagenome (GOLD analysis project Ga0247723, IMG submission 189079) | Subsurface sediment microbial communities from gas well in West Virginia, United States - MSEEL Well Study Marcellus 5H_FC | ecosystem: Environmental > Terrestrial > Deep subsurface >...
GACAAAGACTAGACTTCATCAAGGTAGCCGAAGGCGAACTAGGTGTAATTGAAGGTCCGAAGGACAACGAAACAAAGTACGGCGCATTTACAAAAGCAAACTTCCTACCTTGGTGCGGTTCTTTTGTTAACTGGTGTGCCAATGAAGTGGGTTTGAAGATTCCTAACTGTGTATCTACAGTGGCAGGAGCAACAGCCTTTATGAAGAAGAACCAATGGGAGAAGGCAGAAGAAGCAATTCCTCTACCAGGCGACGTTGTGTTTTTTGATTTCCCGAACGATGGCGTTGACCGTATCTCTCACGTAGGGATTGTGGTCAAGGACAACGGAGACGGGACAGTCACCTGTATCGAAGGCAATACTGCCCCAGATAAGAAGGGTGACCAGCGCAACGGAGGGCAAGTCTGCCTCAAGGTGCGTGCCTACAAGAAGAAGAATGGTTCCAAGTTCCGCAAGTCACAGGCTGTGACAGTTGTTGGATTTGGTAAGCCAGTCTTTAAGTCATAAGGAGAAAAATGAACACAACTAAACTCGTTGCTATCGCAACTACCTATGCACGTGCAGCAGTCCCATCAGTGGTGGCTCTATACGCAGCAGGGGTAACAGACCCAAAGACCCTGGCATACGCTTTTCTTTCAGCGTTCATTGCCCCACTTTGGAAGGCACTAGACCCTAAGGCTAAGGAATTTGGCCTAGGCAGCAAGAAGTAAACACCCTCAAATAGGGCCTTAACAGCCCTTTAGAGACACGAGACCCTCAGGTCATAGGTAATCCTATGGCTTGGGGGTCTTTTTCTCATTTCTTCTGGACCCAAACTTGGTAGCCGTGATGTAGCACAATTAGTTCATTGTGATACTTTGCAAGGAATAGGTCAACTGCAGACTTGGGTGTATCTGACTGGTCAGTCCACAGATAGTCGTCGAAGGCTAGGATTCCTCCTGACTTAAGGCATAACCAAGCGTTCTCTGCGTCAATGGTTACGTACTCGGCAGTATGGTTACCGTCAATGTAGATAAAGTCAGAGTGGTTCTTCTTAAGTCCAGGAAGGTAGATGGCAGAGTCGGCCATAACCACGTGGACGTTGGCATACTTGGTCATAACTCGGTCAAGGTACTCCTTGTGGATTCCCACAAAATCTATATCGGTGTGCTCATCGCTACCAGACCAGGTGTCTATGTCTACCAGTTTGGATGACTGGTCAGTCAAGATGTTATCTAGTAGCCACTTAGAAGCGTGCCCAGCAAACACTCCGACTTGAACAAATCGTAGGTTAGGTTTACCTGCTAGGTGACTCAGGTAATTCTCGAAATTCTGTCGGGCTACTGGCTCAAACCAGTTCGGCGTGTCGCTCATAATTCGGGTTCCTATCTGTGTATAATTAATATTATTATAACTTATAATATAATATATATAGGCGCGGAGCGCCTTATATAATATATATAATATAATAGATATTAGATAGTACCCTTGTTTTAAGTACCCTCCTGTCCTTGACAGGGGTACTATCTAACAACCTACTAGACGGAGGATAAAATGCGTAACCCATTTAGAAAAAGAACAGAAACACTTGAGTCTTTGATTTCAATTTTGCTAACAGAGATTGAAGAAATAGATGTTTTGATTCAAGAACTTCGCAAAGACTTACAAGACCTTACAGATTTTGTAGAAGATAACCTTGATTAAGTTAGACTCATACGAGTTACCTGCTCACGTAAGTTACTCAGCATTCACAACTTATCTGACCTGCGGGTATCAGTACTACCTAGGCCGACTACTACAGGTTCCTGAAGAGCCAAGCATTTGGTCAGCAGGTGGCAGAGCCTTTCACTCCGCAGCAGAAATGTGGGATTTAGAAAATGAGTAACACATACTGGGATATCGCTTGGCTTAAGGAAACAAAAGACTTAGATTTAAGCAAGGCTCGTGTTGCAGGACGTGCAACTAAAGCAAACCCTGATAAAGAAGACGCTGTATGGTGGGACACACAAGGTTCCATTTGGGTAGACAACTACATCAAGTGGCGCAAGAACAATCCTAACTGGAAAATCTGGACAACTCCACAAGGTGTACGTGCCATCGAACTGGAGTTGAATCCAGTAATCGCAGGTGTACCAGTAAAGATGTTCATTGACAGAATCTTTGAGGTAGACGGTAAGTTAGTTATCGTTGACTTGAAGACATCAGCAAGACGACCAACCTCTGACCTTCAGTTGGGCTTCTATAAAATAGGAGTTCAGATGATGCTAGGAGTTGAAGTCAATCTCGGAAACTACTGGATGTCTCGTGAATCGGGGACAGGAGAGATGATTGACCTAAGTAGATATACACAGGACACACTTGAATACTTTGTTGATGGCTTTGACAAGGCACGCAAGGCTGGTATATTTCTACCGAACCTACAATCGTGCAGTTACTGTGGACTAAAGCAGCACTGCCAATTCGCAAAGGAATAATAAATGGCAACAGAAGACTGGAAGTTGCAAGTCTCTTACAAGACTAGCAATGGAGATATGATTAACGTTCGTGCCAACACGGCAGATGAACTATCAGTACTGCTTGAAGGTGTATCAGATTACTCTACACAGATTGCAGCAACAGCACGTATGCTTAACGGTGCTTCAGTGGTAGCCCCTTTGGCGACCACTATTTCAACTCCCGCCACCGCGCCAGAGAGTACCTTCGCACCCTTCCAGGGTCAGGTTCCATCCGCTACGGGACCGACGTGTACACACGGGGCACGCAAGTTCCTATCGGGAGTCTCGAAAAAGAACGGGAAGCCTTACGCAATGTGGGTTTGTCCTCAACCACAGGGAGCAGACCAATGCTCACCAGTCAACGGTTAGACCTTGACATCTAAATAAGAATTGGTAGAGGGGTAGTCAGACGGGGAAGGTGATTGCTCCTCTACCAACTTAAGACGGGAGAAACAAATGAGAACTTTAGTAAGAAGCGTAGGCAGAGCAGACATTGGCGGAGAACCATTGCCCTCTGTATTCAGAGCATTTGATAGCAACAAAATTATTATTCGTAGAGCAGAAGTTACTATGCTCGCTGGTACTCCAGGTGTCGGAAAGTCCACTCTAGCACTGGCTTTAGCACTTAAGACACGAGTACCTTGTCTATACATTTCTGCAGATACAAACGCACACACTATGGCTATGCGTCTTGCATCAATGATTAGTGGTAAGAATCAGACTGACGTTGAGTACTTGATGAATAAAGATACTGGCTGGACTAAGGCTGTGTTGCAGAAGAGCAGTCACATTGTCTGGTCATTTGAATCCTCACCAAGTCTTCAGGATATTGATGAAGAGGTGCAAGCATTTGAGGAACTGTGGGGTTGTCCACCTACGGCAATCTATGTAGATAACTTGATGGACATTGCAACAGATGGTGGCGAAGAGTTTGCCTCTATGCGCGCCATTATGAAGGAGTTGAAATATCTTGCTCGTGCGACTAACGCTGCTATTATTGTTTTACACCACACTTCTGAGGCTGTGCCTGGTAACCCTTGCCAACCTCGTTCTGCCCTCCAAGGTAAGGTGGCACAACTTCCTGCACTTATCTGCACTCTGGGTGTTGTCGGTACTTCTATGGCTGTGGCCCCTGTAAAGAATAGATATGGGCGTGCCGATGCCAACGCTAACCTGACTTGTTGGCTATCATTTAACCCTGAGTATATGTACATTGAAGATATGCCAGAGAATGGATAAGAGATGCTAAGAGAAGAAGAAGACGACCTCACGCAAGAGATGCGTCAACTTGTAATGCAAAAAGTTAATGAAGAGTTATTAACCTTTATTAATAAGATTGAAGAAGCCAAGCCACCTGTTACAGATGAATGGACAGAAGGCGTTGGTGTTGGTATGAACTGGGCCATCCGTATCTTGAAGCGGGATAAGAGTGCTTTCTAACGGTGTTACTCGAAGAAGGTGTCAGCGTTCTGGGTGTAATGAATATGCTTATGTCAAAATAGGTATGAACTTTAAGATAATTCTATGTGCAGATTGCCGAACATCGGAGTGGAACAATGAGTCAGTCAAGGAAACATCGTGGCTACCGCAGTCAGAAAGTATTGGCTGAGTTTTTAGCAGTCAATGGTTTCCCATACGCGGAGTCTACTGGTGCTGGGCGCAGTGGTTCAGACATTACTGGCACGATAGGTATTGACTGGGAAGTAAAGGCCCGCACAGGATTTAATCCCGCTGCTGCTATCGCGCAATTGAAAGACAGAAGTAAGAACAAGGACCTTGGTGTTGTAGTCTTAAGACTTAATGGACAAGGTGAGAAAAGTGTAGGCGATTGGGTTTGTCTACTGAGACTGGAGGACGCTGTGAATTTATTAAGAGAGGCTGGGTATGGTGATGGAAAATGACCTTCCCAGTATTAGAACAATCCTTGAACACTACGGTGCAAGAATTAGAAGCACTCACGGGCAGGTCAACCTACGTTGTCCATTCCACTCTGACACGCACCAGTCGGCAAGTGCGAACCTCGACAAAAACATCTTCATTTGTTTCGCTTGTGGAATGCAAGGTAACAGTATCCAAATCATATGTCACAAGGAAGGATTGAGATTCAATGAAGCAAAGCATTTCGCAGAAGGAATTACTGGAGAAGGCGACTCACAAGTACGCGGGAAACATCTCTCTGGCTCAAGACTACCTCGCAAGTCGGGGAATACCTCTGGAAGTAGCACGTCTGGCGCAATTCGGCGTAGTCGTGGAGCCTGAATCAGGGCACGAAGCGATGGTGGGTAGGTTATCTATCCCTTATGTGACCAAGACTGGCGTTGTTGATTTAAGATTTCGTGCATTAAATCCTGCAGTTGAGCCTAAGTATATGGGTTTAACTGGAGCAGAAACTAGAATGTATAACGTGCTTGATGTTGAGCGTGCAGGGGATTACATTGGCATATGCGAAGGAGAGATTGACACACTTACTTTATCTGGCATAGTGGGAATCCCTTGCGTTGGTGTGCCAGGTGCGAACAGTTGGAAGAAGCATTACACCAGATTGTTGGCAGACTTTGAAAGAGTATTTATATTTGCTGATGGCGACCAACCTGGAATGGAATTTGCCCGCAGTTTAGCCAGAGAATTACCAGTTACAATCATTCAACTACCTGACGGCACAGATGTGAACTCTATGTATGTGCAGGAAGGTTCTCAATACTTCCACCAGAAGGTGGGTACAAGTGAACTTTGAAGATGAACCTCCTCATAATTATTGCAATGAATGCGATGTGCAATTTGAGGATTCATTTCAACTCATTGACCACATATTGGAGGACGATGATGAGTTTGACCCTTACTTGGTGCTACCAAATGGGATTAAGTTATTGCTCGGTTCACTACTGAGATATGTATTTGCACACGCTGAAGAACCAGATAAGATAAAAGTTATAACCCAATCAACCTATGTAACCTTGTTCGCTGCTGAGAATGGCTACGACCCATTGGAAGATTTGATTGAGGATATGGTGATTAAGTTAGAGTTACAAAACTTTGATGAGAACTTTAAAAAATTTATGGAAGAGGAAAATACTGATGGAGAAGGCGGAGCGTGAAGAGATATGGCAGATTATAACCCACTTGGTAGAACAAGGACTGAACGTGCAGAGTTACACAGTGGAGGGGGCTACGCTAAACGTGATGCTATCAATTCCGATTTTGAGCAAGCGGTCTGGGACACAATGAGAGAACTCGGTGACCTGCTATTGAGCAAGCACCGCGACTACGGCCCAAAGAATATCTCTGACTCACCTGGCGGTGCACTTAACGGGCTGCGTGTACGTATGCACGACAAGACTGCACGGATTAACAACTTGATTGACAATGGCACTACGGCGCAACACGAACCCCTAGAAGATTCCTTCAAAGACCTAGCAAACTATGGTATCATTGCTCTTCTAGTCTTAAGGGGTAAATGGGACAGTGGCAAATAAATCTAGTTTTGATTTAGACTTTGGGTACGGGCGTAAAGGTGAGCAACTTGTAGATGACTTGCTTACTGGCAACCTTACCGTTGAAGTCAAGCGTGACCGCAAATGGTTTAAGACCAATAACCTTTATATAGAGACTGAGTGCTTCTTCCAAAAGGCGGGAGACTGGGCACCCTCTGGGCTAGGTGTAACTGAGGCTGGATACTGGGCGTTTGTGTTGCAAGACTCAACGTTGATAGTGCCAACCGATGTTCTGCGCTATGCGGTAAAAGAATTTGGCAGAGAGATTAGTTGTTTCATTCCCCCTAATCAAAGCAAAGGCTTCCTCATTACTGTAGATGACTTGATGACTGCGACTAGGAAATATAAAGATGATGCTGGAGTGGAATAGAATAGAGCCTTGGCAATACGTAGTTGATACTGTCGCCAAAGAATATAAAAAGCGTTTTCATATGGTGGACATTGAAGACATCCGCCAGACTTTGTATCAGTGGTTTGTTGAGCACCCTAATAAACTTACGGCTTGGGAAGAGATGGGTACTCGTAGTGCGAAGAACCTTATCTATCGCAGTCTGCGTAACCAAGCCCTCGACTATTGCCAAGAGTGGAAGGCTAACTCGTCAGGGTATGAGTCAAGCGATTTGTTTTATTATGAATCAGACTTGGTTGAAGCGTTGCTTCCTTCTGTCTTAAGAGGTGAAAAGAATATTACTCATAAGTTAGACCTTGGCAGAATTAGTGGTGGCTCTGCGCCCTCTGAAGGTGGCAACCTGCAAGCAATGATGATTGAAGTTGAGGCTGGTTACAACAAGTTGGCTAAAGAAGATAAGCAAGTCTTGTTTCTTCGATACGCTGAATCAATGGATTATGAAGCAATCGGTAAAGAGTTAGACCTTGGTAGTGAAGACGCTGTTCGTATGCGTAACAATAGAATTGTACGCCGATTGATTCAAAAGATTGGTGGCTTTAAACCATTCTATGATAGAGATGATGTGCCAGTTGCTTCTGAAGAATCTTCTCTAGAGTCATAGTTAATCTCCGCTGGGTCTACCCATAAATCTTCTGGGTAATCCTTGTCTAATTCTGCGTGATGTAACTCGATAACTTCTTTCCAACTTTGTATTGTATTCATTCTATCCTCCTGTTGAGTAGAAACCCGTACCATTAAATTTAACTGCTGGTGCTGACCATACACGACTCATTGTGCTTTGGCAACAGATAGGTTCGGTGCTGTCACCGTAGGCCCTCTGTATTTCCTGAGTCCCGCCACATTGGTTGCATTTGTATTCATATGTTGGCATTACATCTCTCCGTCTATCGGTGTTGGTGCTGTACTGATTGACCCACAATCTTTGCACTTCTGTCTTAAGTCATACCAACCAATTGTTCTATCATCTTGGTCCCACATCACAGTAACTTCAAACATCAAGCACCCGCAGATACAGGCTGTCGTTGGTTCTCCAGTTAAGTCAAACATTTAATACCAATTCCTACGTTGATGGTGTTTCCAAGCCTTGCAAGGTGTGCCATACCTATGCTCAATGTACTTGTACGCCTTGAGTATCTGTATTGCTGGGTCCTTGCTTTTTTCTTTAAGCATTTGTGCTATGCCGTAAGCACTACTTCCTTGCTGGTTCTTGGCTAGATGGTCGAACCTACTCTCTTTAGTGAAGATGTAGACAATACAGGCCCGCTGAGTTTTATCCCAGCCCCATCCAGCCTTTGCAAAACTTATAGCCATAGCCTTGTTCCGTTGCTTATCTTCCCACGTGGCTTTCGTCTTAATACGTGGTTTTATCACTACATCTACCGTAACTGTGTGAGTTATCGGGGCAAGTGAGGCAAGTAGAACAAGTGCTGTGACTATAATCGCTCGCTTTTTCATACACTAATTCTACCAATTATCTTTCTAACATCACGTCTGTGTCGCTGCTCGTGTCGCACAGAATTATGTGTGTGTTTAAGGCCAGCCAATAACGCCCGTTCACCAGTCAATAACCCGCCCCAAATTGAGCCTACTCCACCCACGCTTAGAATGTTTTCCTGTTCTAATCCTTGCTTCAAACATTGGACTTTAACTGGGCAGTCGTGGCAGATTTCAATTGCTTCTACACTTCTTAAGACGTGAAGTCTTTGCTCGTCTACCAGCGTTGAGTTTTCGTAGTGCCATAAGTCTGGGTCTGGGTGCCCATTACAGAGCCCCTCTGCGTGCCACGTGCGGTTCATTTGACCTCGCTTAGGTGTACGACTGGCAGTACTGAGACAGCCTTTCCGTAGTCAATGTCTTCGAACTGAATGACCGAATAATTTTGCCGTTCATACAGCCACTCATCTTGCTCTTCTGCCTTAAGACTATCCCAATTCTTTGGAAGGTCTTGGTCTTCAATGAACACGTTGATTACACGTGTGCCTGAGATTTCATAACTGACTCTAAATTGTTTCATAATTTTCCCCTTAGTCCCATTTGTAAACTACTTCGTTCCAACACCCACACGTCGTACAAGTAAACCAGTACGTTCCATTGCGGTCTTCCCATTCTTCGTTCTCTGCTTCGCATACTACGTCGCCCTCTGGCATTGCTTCACATAGAACTACATACTTAGCCATCACATTTCCTCCTTTGAATTGTTTGTATAGTCACACTCTGGGCAAGTAAACATCTGCCCATTTGCTATCGGTTGTTCCCACCTTGTGCCACAATCGGCACACCCATACTGAAAGGGGTAACAAGACAAGCAAGTATAACTCCCGCATCCGTAAGTCATTTTTCTCCCGTCTTTGGGCAGTCGTCATAAGGGAAGTACTCTTGTTCCTCGCAAGTGCAGAAATTAAATCTTTCCACCTGTGTAACGTGGGTTAATTCTGCTAATTCTCCCCAAGATATTGCGTCTTGTTGCATTTTATTCTCCTGTCTTAAGTAGTTAGTTTTATCCGTAAATTACTTTGCCGAACATTGCAACTTGCAGCACAGCGTCAGCGCATATCGAATCATACTTATCGAAATTAAATAAGTCCATATACACCTGTTGATTAGCAATCGGTAAAGCCTTGGCTAAATCTTCAATGCCAATAATCTTTGTAATCATACTTCCATCTTCGTCTTCGCCTGTGACTTCAATCTGACCGACAGTTTCCCAGTCAGCGTCACCGACATACTCTGCCTCTGTAAAGTGGTCGCCAAAAGAGAATGGGCTTGACCCAAAAACAGTACTCCATAATTCTTTTTCATCTACTTCGAACTCAATCTTAATCATTTGTATTCTCCTGTCTTAAGACACTCTGTCATTGTTCCCCAGCAGTAGCCTTCGCCCTGCACGTACCAAATATGGTTGATGAATTGGTACCCTGCCCATAGAAGTAGCAAGGTAAGTGTGATTAGCGAGAAGAACATAAACGCCTCGCCTCGTGGTGTTAGTTTCATAATAAGACTCCCATCATTTTCCCGATTTTAATTGCATTGTCTGTGTCACAATCGTCGCATATCAAATTAGTTTTGTCCAGTTTATTCCACCATTGTGGCGACTTTATTTCCCAACCGCATTGGTTACATATGCATTTCATTTTTATAAACCTCTTTCTGTGCGGGTAAACACTCGACGCACCAAGCGAAATAGTGCCAGCGAACGTTGCCTTCTTTGTCAGCCCAAACAATATCGTCTTCCTCGTAATCGGTCAAGCATTTGTAACACGTGTACATTTGTGGCACTTCTTGCCCTGTTGCGAATGAGGCTAGAAAGGTTGCGCTATCTATGAGCGAAACCCAGTCTACGCTCTCGGAACTATTTTCCATTTTTATTCTCCTGTCTTAAGCCGTAAGTTGATTGTGTAAGTCCAGCATATTTGAAATAGTTTCGGCTACTTCTTGCTCGTTGCCTACGTAATTGCCGTCACCTGCATAGCCAAACTCCCACGTTTTTGTGTCTGTGTCATAAATTGTACCGTTTGGAAATGCACTCTCCTCGCTTTCGTAGTCTAAACTCCAGCGATTTGTCTCTTCATCAAACATAATAACGAACTGATATTGTTTAGCCATTTCTTTCTCCTGTCTTAAGTGGTAATTGTGTGCTTACTTTCTCGCCCAGATATACATTGCTTGGGTCCCGCAATAATTCTGCTGTCGTTTCTAAATCGTAAAGCCCTCTGAACTTGCGCCCATAAGGGTCGGTGCCTTCAACTATGTGCAACATTTACTTTCCTGTCTTAAGTCGTAATTTATTTTGGATTACTTTTCTTGCCTTATAAAGAACACCCGCGAGGGCCATAAGTCCAAGCAATTCCCAATCTATTGACAGGTAAGCCCAATCTATTGAGAACATAAAGCCGTATTTGTCTAGTTCTATTTTCATTTTTATTTGCTCCAGCCTGTTAGTAGTTGCTCGGTTATACAATTTGAACACGCCTGAATTACTTGCCCCGCTTTATCAACGGCGAAAGTGTTGCGCTTCTTGTTGCACTCTGTACATTTTTGCTTCATTTGTTTGCCTCCTGTCGGCGGGCTACCTTGCTCCGCTTCGACGTGCCCCGCTAGTGTCTCGCACACTTCGCCCCCTGTCAAGGGTGCGGGGCTGCCTAACTTCTAGGCTTTTATTCTCCTGTCTTAAGACTTAACTGCAACTTCCTGCCTTGCATTTATGGTGCGGGTGATTCTCTGGGTGAAATTTTGCAACCGACTCGCGGAGGTCTTCCAACTGGTCCCGAATCCATAACTCGTGCGCGGGTCTAAGTGTCATCACTTGCAACATCCACTCGTAATGCGAAATCTTGCAAAGTGTTTCGTGTCTGGTCATTTACTCGGCCTCCCTTTTGTCGAATAGATACCCGCCCATTGCTGCGCCTAATCCTGTGTGGATAACAATATCCCCCGCAGAATCCTCGGTTACTCTTGCTCCTTTTAGATTCTCCTCGACCCACTCTTTCAGGTCTTGAATTGTGTCTATCTCTTGAAGTTGCATTTACTTGCCCCCCTCTGTGGTCTCGCCCCATTTTTTAAGGCGTTTGTACTCGCTAGGCTTTACGTGAATGGTCGGGGTCTCGCCGTCATCGTAGCCCTTAATTGCTGCGCTGCCCTCGTAGCCCTCCTCAATCCAACCCAAGACCTGCCCCGCTGCCGTCACTCTTAGCCAACCCCTGCGAGGGTTGCCGTTTGTATCGTTGATTGTTGCGATTCTTACTAACATTTATTTTTCTCCTGTCTTAAGTAGTAAATCTCTGGCTGCTGCTACGTCATCGTTCCATTCTAGGGTGAGGCTGTGATTCAACCAGCCCACGATTTCATTTATACTCATTGACTTATCTCCTGTCTTAAGGCGGGACGCGGTGCCCCTGCCTCGTGCCTTGCTAGGTCTTGAACCTGTGCCGACTATATCGGGGCAAGGCGGGCCTGTCTAGGCCTTGAAGTTGATGTCTACTATCTCAACCTTGGCGACGTGCTCGATGTCCAAGGTCCCTTGAATTACCGCGTTTATCTTCTCCCAGCCGTAGGCCTCATAAGCGGGGAAAGACTCTCGGCCTTGCTTGTCTGTAACTTTTAGCGCGATTCCTGTAGGTGTTGCCATTTCTTTTTTCTCCTGTCTTAAGTCATAAGGTGAGATTGTCCCGCCTTACCGCGCCCCCGCTAGGTCTTGAACCTGCGCCCGCTTTAGGTGCGGGGGCTGTGCTTTTAGCCTTCTAGGCTGAAGCAATTCCTGCAGAGATTGAGCCCGCAATCCTCGCGTATTTCAAGAAAGGCACTCCACTCTTGGCAATCTTCACATTCTGCGATTTCTCTGCCTTCCCAGATTAGGCGGGCGAATTTGCCCGACTCGGCCTCGAATAGTGCTTCCTCGATTAGGTCGAACACTATCCCGTCGAATTGCTCAAATGTGCCACCGCGTGACTTAAGGCCCTCTGAGACTCTCGCCATAGTGGCGAAGTTGATTTCTAACATTTCCATTTCTTGCCCCTGTCTTATGTCTTAAGTCGGGAAGACTTTCTCCCCTAACTTGTGCCCCCGTCGGATTGTGAACCCGTACCCGCTAGGCGGGGGCTGTCCCGCTATTCTTGAATCTCGAACTCTTGTTCGCAGTTCTGGCACTTAGGGGCGCATAGTTCGAACACTTTACGACTTAGGCGAATCTTAGCCTCGCAGGCGCAGATTGCCACGAGATTGTTCTTGTCGCGCCCTTTCTTGCCTGCTGCCTGCTCGGTGTCTGCTGTGAGGGCTAGGGCTGCCTCAATGAGTGCCAAGGCCTCGCTCCATCGCTCGGCGCACTCGTCGGAAACCTCGGTGTTGCTCCACCCGATACGCTTAGCCTGTGTGATTGTGAGGCCTAGGGCCTCGGCTGTCTGCTTGAACTTCTTATTGTGGTAACCGTCACCTGTGACGCCTTGGATTCCATTCTGGAGGTCTAGGCTGTGCGCTGTCTCGTGAAGAAGTGTGCCAAGGATAGCGCGGGCACCGCGTGGGAAATACTCGGCGGAAATCATAATCTCGTGGAATGAATCCTCGCCAGAAATCCAAGGCTTGGCGTGTGTGAAGTGTCCCATTGTGTTGCCTGTCTTACGGGTGACGAGGATTGTGGCGCGGGGTGCGCCTGTCTTCTCTTGAATCAAGGCGTGAGCAGATTCTAGGGCCTCGGTGATTATTGAAAGATTCTCGGTCTTTCTTGTTGTTGTTGTTTGCACTTTCTTCTCCTGTCTTGTGCGTGTGTTTCACGCTTGAGGCAAGTTTAAGGCCTCAAGTCTTAAGGGGTCAAGATTTAAACGTGTGAGGTGCGTCACATTCTGGCCCTATGAATTCCCCCCGATTCTTCCCCCGATTCTTGGAATGGTTGAAGATTCAACTATATTTCTGGCCGACATTACCCCCCGCGAATCTACAGGGGAGACAGTCACCCCCGACACAATCGGCCCGACGGCCTCAATCCTTGCCAAGAAATACCAGACTTTAAAAAGAATCCCGACCTTTAAAAGCGTTTAAGTCTTAAGAAGTAAGGGTGAGGAATAAGAGTAACCCTCAGGGTGAGGGTGAGAGTCTGGTGACCGCGAAAACCTGCGAGGGTTTGAGGGGGCATTGATTAAATCTGTCGCTATTATATTATATATGGTCAGGAAATAAGTTTCTGTTATATTGTTACCCCCCTTCTGAACTGGGGTTTTATCCCCAGAGGGCAACTTTTTACTACTTAAGTAATAAATCCTGCGAACCTTACGTTCGCTTTTACGATTTGAACGGGTCTTCTATAGATGTAAAGATTATATATAATCTTTAACGGAGTTGCCTCCGTTTGCTCTACGGCAACTCCTTAATATATATAATATATATTATAACTAATAGAATTTATGGGATAGGTCTACCGTTAATTGGGTAGTGTTAATATACCGATTGGAAGACTATGGGACGCAAGCCAGGAATCCAGAATATACCGAAGAAGGAAGCCCAGGAGAAGGTACTTATCCAACTCAGCCAGGGGGCAACTATTATCTCCGCTATGGCTGGGGTGGGCCGAAATGACGTCACCTTCCGACAGTGGGTGATGGCAGACCCTGAGTTCAAGGAGCGAGCAGAGAAAGCCCGCCTTGAAGGCAAAGGCATCAAAGCAGACCTTGCCGACTTAAAGGATATTTCCTTTCCCGACTTCTGTGAGCAGTTCTTAGACTCTAAGTTGTTCCCCCACCAGTTGAACTGGATGGATATGATAGAGGGTAGGGCCCCTAGGTGGTTACCACCAGGTATGACCTACGAACCAGGCGAGGCTGACCGAGTACTTATCAACGTACCCCCAGAGCACGCCAAGTCCACCACTATCACCACCAACTACGTTTTGTACAAAATCGTCACCAACCCAAATCACCGAGTCATTATCGTCTCTAAGACTCAGGGTATGGCACGTAAGTTTCTTGGGGCAATCAAGACCAGACTTTCACACCCTGCCTACACCAAACTGCAAGTGGCCTTCGGCCCCAACGGCGGTTACAAGGCAGATGCTACCCAGTGGTCAGCCGATATGATTTACTTAGGTACAGGCCGTGACTCTGGCGAGAAGGACCCTACCGTCCAGGCCCTAGGTATGGGTTCTCAGATTTACGGTGCCCGTGCAGACTTGATTATTGTGGACGACGCAGTAATGGGTGCTAACGCTCACGAGTGGGAAAAGCAACTTGAGTGGCTTCAGAAAGAAGTTATCACTCGTCTTGGTAGACACGGTAAGTTAATTATTGTTGGAACCAGAGTGTCATCAATTGACCTCTACAAGATGCTGAGGGACCCTGGGCAGTGGTCGGGTGGGGTAAGCCCCTTCACCTACTGCGCTATGCCAGCAGTCTTGGAATTTGACGAAGACCCGCTTAACTGGAAAACACTCTGGCCTGAAACGGACCAGCAAGAAAATGCAAAGGACGATGCATTACCAAATGGAAATTTTCCCAAGTGGGACGGACCTTCTCTCTTTAAGCGTCGCTCTCAGGTCAGCCCGTCGGTTTGGGCTATGGTCTACCAACAAGAAGACGTACAAGAAGACTCCATCTTCTCACCAACCTGCGTCGCAGGAAGCGTCAACGGAATGCGTAAACGCGGACCTCTCAAAGCGGGGGTTGTAGGCCATCCGAAAAATACTGACAATGCTTACACCGTTATTGGCTTTGACCCTGCTATGTCAGGGGCTTCTGCTTTTGTGGCTGTTTCGTACAATCGAACAGACGGACGAATTTACGTTCTAGACTGCATCAATATGACAGAACCTACGCCAGCAAAAATTCAAGGCGTAATTGAAGAGTGGGTTGAAAAATATCGCCCTCAGGAATTCCGTGTAGAAATTAACGCACACCAGAAGGCATACTCTCTGGATGACAACTTAAGAAACTTTTTAGCCGCATATGGCTGCCAGTTGAATTCACACTTTACTGGTAAGAATAAATGGGACACATCTTTTGGTGTGGCATCAATGGCAAGCCTCTTTGGTTCTGTCAGAGAAGGACGCTTTCAAGATAATAACTTGATTGAGTTGCCAAGCAATGAAGGCTCAGAGGGAATCAAAACCCTTATCCAGGAACTTATTACCTGGAAGCCAGATACCAAGAACCCTACCGACTGCGTAATGGCACTTTGGTTTGCAGTTATTCGTGTACGCGAGTTGATGCAACAGAGTACAAGAGTTGGACAGTACCAATCAAACCGTTGGGCAACAAGAGCACAAATGTCCCAGCGTGGCTCAATTAATTTAGATGAAGAGTTCGCCTCACAATGGGCGGAACAATACGGTTAGGATAACAATGGCATTATCAATTGAACAGATTGCAGCGCGAGTTGACGCTTTGCGCTACCGCAACTCAGAACGTGATGCCCGCAACCTTGACGTGCTTGCAGTACGTAAGGGTAAGATTGCAGAAGTTTATCCTGACTTCTTTCCAGACGGCGTTGATGCTAACGTAGTTGCCAACTTTATTGACATTGTTGCCCGTGACCTTTCTGAGGTTATGGCTCCGCTGCCAGCAGTAAACTGCTCTGCAGCAAATGCAACAAATGACCGTGCACGTAGTTTTGCTGACAAGCGCACACGTATTGCGTCAAACTATTTTGCACATTCAGACCTAGCAGTACAGATGTACTCAGGCGCTGATTGGTATATTACCTACGGTTTCCTCCCATTCTTTATTGAATTGGACGAGGAAGCGAAGTTGCCACGCATCCGCATAGAAAATCCAATTGGGGCTTACCCAGAATTTGACCGCTATGGACGCTGTGTTGCTTTCGCAAAACGATACACAATGACACTGGGCGAACTCATCACACAGTTCCCTGAGTATGAATATCAGTTGCTTGGTGGTTACAACTACAAGCAAGACTTAAATGCTCAGATAGAGATGATTCGCTACTATGACAAAGACCAATCAACTATCTATATCCCAACCAAGCAGAATCTAGTTCTTTCACAAGTAAAGAATTTATTGGGTAAGATGATGGTCGTAGTTGCACGTAAGCCATCTATTGATGGAGAACTACGTGGACAATTCGACGACATCCTAGGAATTCAACTACTACGCAACCGATTTGCATTGCTTGCTATGGAGGCCGCAGAGAAATCTGTACAGGCTCCGATTGTTTTACCACAGGATGTTCAAGAACTGCAGTTGGGTGGAGACGCGGTTATCCGTACATCCAACCCAGCAGGTGTTCGTCGTGTAGAACTATCACTACCACAGGGTGCATTCACAGAATCAGCACTCCTGAATCAAGAACTCCGCGTTGGTGCACGTTATCCTGAAGGACGTACGGGTAATATTGATGCATCTATCGTTACTGGACAAGGTGTACAGGCGCTTATGGGCGCATTTGATACACAAGTTAAGTCAGCACAAGCAATTTTTGCTTCAGCATTGCGTGATGTAATCAGCACTTGCTTTGAAGTTGATGAAGTTCTTTATCCACAAGAGAAGACAATTCGTGGCGTGGACTCAGGTTCACCTTACGAAGTCACCTATCTTCCAAAGAAAGACATTAAGGGCGACTACTCGGCAGATGTTCGTTATGGAATGCTTGCTGGTTTAAACCCTGCACAAGGTCTTATCTTTATGCTTCAAGCATTAGGTGGCGGTCTTATCTCTAAAGATATGGCTATGCGTGAACTTCCATTTACAGTCAATGTTACTCAAGAACTTGAGAAGATTGAAGTTGAAAATATGCGTACAGCATTGCTCAGTGGACTAACAGCAATGGCACAGCAGACACCTATGATGGCGGCGCAGGGACAAGACCCATCAGAGATGATAAATAAGATTGCTTTGGTAATCAAGGCTCGCCAAAAAGGCCAAGCACTTGAAGACGCGATTGAAGAAATCTTCGCGCCGAAGCCTCAAGTTCCTCCTGCTGGGGCACAAGAAATGGTTGAGCAACCGTCCCCTGCTCCCGAAGGCGTTCCAGCAGGAGGCGCTCCTTCACCAGAAGGTGCAATGGGACCAGAGATGATTCCTCCAGAACAGGCACCACCAAGTATTATGAATTTGCTTTCTAGCCTTTCAGGCCAAGGAGAAGCATCAGCAAGCGTTAGAACTATCAACCGCAGATAACTAAGTAGGGGACTATGACAACAATAATCGGAATTGAGTACGATAGTCATTCACTTATTGTTGCCGATAGTCAGACAACAGATGACTCTGGTTTTATTTACAGCCATCCTGATATTCAGAAAATTGCAGAACGCGGTTCTTTTTTAATCGCTGGCTCTGGCGAAGTACTTCCCTGCGATGTGGCGCAACACATCTGGGAGCCACCAGTAGTAACTGCTAAAGACCGTAAAGATATTTACCACTTTATGATTACAAAGGCTATGCCTTCGTTACGTAAATGTTTGAGTAGCAATGGTTACAACTTTGATGAATCTAAAAGTGAATTAAGATTTCAGTTCTTAATGTCAGTATGTGGTGAACTTTTTGATATTGACCACGAACTATGCGTAAACAAAACTAAAAACAATATTTATGCTGTAGGTTCAGGTGCGTCTTATGCACTTGGCGCACTTCACGCTGGCGTAGACGCTTTTGAAGCGATGGAGATTGCAGCAAAACTAACAGCATTTACTGCTGCACCGTATATATCCAAGACACAATTCAAACACATTAAGTAGGAGGAAGCGATGGCAGAAAATAGAGGCGGAATGCGCCCGACTGCACCACAGAATAACCCTGCTAATGTTTCAGCAACTGGTGGCAACGGACAATCTGGTCGTGACTACACAGGTTTTGCCTATGGTCAGAACCAAGCACTTGCAGAACAACAGGCATCAGCGCCTATGGCTGCAGCACCTGCACCAGTACGACCACCATCACAGGCTATGCCAGGTATGGGCGGCGGAGTTACACCATTAGATGAATTGCAACCAGACGGACGCCCTATCTCAGATGGCGTTGACTTTGGAGCAGGTCGTGGTTCAGAGGCTTTGCCTTCACGCATCACATCTCCTATGAATCAGTCTGAAAACCTTGACCTTATCAAGCGTTACCTACCCGATTTGATTAATGCAACACGTATTCCTAACGCACCAGATTCATACAAGCGATTCGTTAACTATCTGAGAGAACAGATACTTTAATGCAGTGGTTAGAAAATGGATTTTTTGACCATCTAGATAAGTTTGCAAACTCTCTAGGTTATGAAAATTATGAAATTGCAATTCCTTTGGCAATGGTCAAGTGGAAATCTCCTGAGGATAGGGATGTATTCATTATGACTCTTACCAATCAGGATGTTAAAGGCGGCGGTGCACACAACTTTAATCCATTGGCGGTGAAGTAATGTCATTTTGGGATGGATTTCTTAATACATTTAAACAGCGCGAAAGCGGACGTAACTTTATAGGCGATGCTCTTGTGGGTTTAGGCAAGGCTGTCGTTGCAGCGCCAGGTGCACTTGTAAACCAACTTATTGTTGAGCCTACAGTTAAAGGTTTAGAAAATTCTGCATACAAAGCAGGATATTCTCCAGAAGAAGTAGCATCTGCTGGTATTGGAATTCAACAGTCCAAGATTGGACAGTTCGCTCAAAAAGAACAAGATAAGTTTATTACACAAAGTCTTACTGCATTTGACCCACTTCTTCGCGTTGGTGCTGTAGCAGAAGAGTACGTATTTTCGCCATTAATTGCACGTCCAATATCTACAATTAACTTACTTTCAGACCCATATAGCCCATTATACAATGATGAAAAGTATGGCAAAGGTGTACAACTAAGCGATATTCGTGATGCTTGGAATCGAAGCGCTGATGTATCTCTTGGCCAGGCAATTGTTAAGTCTTCTGGAATGCTCGGAGTAGCACAATCTGCAATCCTTACCGCTAATGGTATGGATATGTCTCAGGTAAATCTTTGGGATGACGAAAGTATTCAAAAGAATTTTGTTGACGACAGTTTAGGTTCTTTCATTAGTGGAATGAACGACTTTGTTATTAAGAACATAGCGATTAATGCTGCCTTTGTAGGTGTCGGTGCAGCCGCTAAGGCTGGCTCACTTCGTGCTGGTCTTAATACAAAGTTTAAGGCTACCGATGCTGAAGCAATGCCTTTGTTTGAAAAGGATATGACCGACCATATTGACTTTGTTAATAGTGGCGGGGCTACTGGAACTCAAACTGTAATTGGTCAAGATGTTATAGACCTTGCAGCATCTGAAAATATTGTTGATATTATTCGTATTGTAAAAAAGCATAGTTATAACCCTGCTCTCCCAGACCTTATTAAAACAACAAAAGACCCAGCAGTTGTTAGAGACCTTTTGCTTGCAGACAAAGGCTACGGTCCAGCGATTGAGCGTCTTGCAGCACTAAGAATGTCTGATGACCTTTGGATACTTGGTGATGCTACTGCTATAACTCGTGGCAGATACATTACAGATGGCAAGTTGCCAGACTACACACCAGAACAGCGTGCCCGTTGGACTGCAGCATTTGATGATGCTATAGCAAAAAATCCTAAGCATCAAGAAATTTATGATGCTTTCTTGAGACAGGAACTTGATGAGTCTACTGGACTTCTTAATACAGAAGTATTAGCGCTTGGTAAAAACTATAAGCCAATGGAACCAATCATTGGTCGCGGTGTTGTTGGGGCTGTTCGCTCACGTGTTGGTCAGATTAAGACCGCTGCTATGGAAAGAAACTTTGTTGGCCTTGGTGGCGTAGCAGAGACAGTTCTTGGTGGCAGTATGAAGGGTCCAGTTACAGTCTTAATGCGCCAGTTCGGCACCTATATGCCTAAAGGTATTATTACCAACTCTGGCCTACGTCCAATGAATGGCGTAGATGAATTGATGTCGGTCTTTGACGACATTCCATTATTTAGAGATGGCTCTAGAATTGTCGAAACTCACACACGTGAGATGATGACAGCGGCGGCCTACCGTCGTCAAGTTATTGACCGCTTTGTAGCAGCCAAGACCGACGGCGAACGTGCTATTGTTATTGATACAGTAAACAAAGAGATTGCTCGTACACTTGCTTTCTCACGCGGATACTACGACGTTAATAAAATTGACAATATGGTTGATGAATTAATGTCAGAAATTTACAAAGTCCACTCTGGTCTACGCAAAGAAGGATTTGCTATGGACCCACAAGGAGTGCGAGTAGTTGTTGACCCACGCACTCAGCGTCAGTTGGCAAACTCTATGCCTATGCTTCCACTAGGTGAATTTGACCGTATGATTTTGCGTCTTGCACGTTCAGAAAAAAACGTAGTAACAGGTGGTGCAACAGCAATAAAACAGGGAACTGCATCAGCAGCACGTACATTATTTGAAGGCTCAAGCAGAATTTTCTCTATTGCTCAACTTTATCGTTTTTCATATATCCCAAAGAATTCTATATTTGAGCCTTTACTAGCAGCAACCCTTGCAGAAGGTGTGTCATTTGCAAGGCCAATGTTTACCACCGCAATCTGGAGTACCATCAAAAAGGGTAGAAACATTATTGCCCGAAATGTAGCAAAATCAAAAACGCTTGCTCCTGGTGCTAAAAAAGAAATTCAAGACGAAGTTAAGGCGCTCTCAGACCAGTACAATCAGGCTATCCTTAATCGTGATATGGCCTATGCAGATTACGAAGCATTCTTTGGAGTTGGAACTGGTATCTCTCCAGCAGCAAAACGTGACTGGTCAGATGAAATTAGAATGCGTCTTAAGGATGCAGAAAATGACGTTGCTGCAATTGAAGGCAGACTTAATGTTTACGCTACCGAATATGGTCAGCCAATATCGGTTCCATCAATTTACAACTTACGTCGCAGAATTCAGTATCTTAAAGATGCAAAAGACCCACGCTTTGCTGGAGATATAGCAGCAGCGGAGATGACACTTGCCCGTGCCGTAGAAGACGTTAATACTATGACACCTGAATTGAATACTCTTACCGCACAAATTGCCGCAGCATACGACGAAATTGGAAGAGTCATTGAAGCGCTTGGTCCAACTGGTGTGCGCCAAGCAGACCTATTCGAGGTATCTGAAGCACGTTACTTAAAAGAGCCTTTCCTTGCAAAAACACAGACTGTGCAATTATCAAATGGTCAAACATTAGAATTTCCTTCTATTGCAAATCGTGATAATTTTGGCGAAGGTTACCTATCTGAAATTTCTAACAATGCAACACGTACACTTGAATTCTTAGGTAACAAAGCATCAGTTGCTAGAACAATCAGCATTAGTGCTCGCTCACCAAAGAGCATAACTAATGTTGCTGACCCAACGTACTTTGATGAACTAGCATTTGTTGTTAATACTCAGATGCGTGGCGATTTACTTATTGACAGAATTCTTTCTGGTCAATCTCGTGAACAGTTGCTACAGTGGACAACAACAGGTCAAGGTAAATTCTATATTCGTCAGATGGGTAAGACTCAAGACGAAGCAATTAGAATGGTTGATGAGCAGATTATATTTGTTCAGAAGTACCTGCCTACTTATGAGGCACGTCAAATGGCTCTTAAGGGTGAGGTTACTCCATCAGCACTACGACGTGAATTGTCAGAGAATCTAGACCAGATGTCTCCTATCCACCCACTTGATATTGAATACTCAAATGCAAGTCTTAGGGGTACTCCAGGCGCAGCCATTGATGCAGCGTTAGCAAAAACTTGGAGAACTTTGATGAAGCCAGAAAACGCTATCCGCGAAGTCTGGGGTACAACACGCCACAATGCAATTATTGCCGAAAGAGCAGAGCGTTTAATTGCTCAGGGACAAACAATTGATGTATCTACAATGAATACAATTCACCACGCTGCAGCAATTCAACTTGTTGATGAAGTGGCAAAGGTATTCTATACAATTCCACGTCAGCACCGTGCACTTTATCTTGCTCGTGGACTTGCAACATTTCCTAATGCTGCTGCTTCTGGTATCTATCGTTATAGCCGATTCGCTGTTAAGAAGACTCCACGCTTTGGTGGCTTCCTAAACAGTTACTATGGCCTCTACAACTCATTCGGTGTAGACGAAAATGGTAACCCAGTTGATGACCCAATGAAGGCTAAGTTCCTTCTTGTTCCTGGAACAAAACAAATGGGACTCAACAATGGCAAGGGTGTCATTATTAATGCACGTGCTACAAACTATGTAGCCAACTTCCCAGGTGCTTCCTGGATGGTGCCTATTGCACTTAGCGACATTTATGGAAATAAACCAAACGACGAAGATGAAATCAAAAAAATGATTGATTCTACATTTGGCAAAATTCCTGGATATTCTTATGACGAACTGTTCCCATATGGAATTGAACCTGATACGCTTAAGCAACTTGGCAATACATTTACTCCAGCCTGGGCACGTAATTTGGTTCTAGGTTTGACTGCAGATAAAGACACTACAAATAGAATGTTTGTTGATTCTTGGATTTCAGAAAACAACCGTCAGTGGATTTTGTACGATATGGGCAAAGGTCCTCTTCCAACAGATAAATCTGTTATTGATGGGGCAAAGAGCATTTATCTACGTAAGGCACGCACCCAGTTCTTCTCGATTCTTGGTACGCCACAATACGTAGAGTCACGACCAGATTCACTTTATCGTGACTACTACTACGGACTTTTTAATGAATATCAGTTAAAGGGTATGTCTTCAACAGAGGCAAGCAAATTAGCCGAAGAAGATTTTAACAAATATATGCAAGCAGAGACTGGCGCACAGTTCCCTATGGACCGACTCTTTGTTGGTTCTCAGGATTCTGTTACATATATTACTCCAAGCCAAAAGGCTTACGACAGAATTTGGGATAATTTTCCTGGACTTGCAACTAAGTTACGTCAGGTTGACCCATCTGTAATTGGCCTTATGGTTGCTGACCTACCTAAGGAATATAGCCCTCAGGTTAATAAGTTTCTTAACTCAACAACTGCTCGTTTTCCAGATGGGACAATGGTTAACAAGGCGCTCAAGACACCTCAGTTAGTTGAAGAAGAAATTGAAAAGTCACGTTACTGGGCTGCATACACTGCAGAAAAGAAACGATACAACGACGCAGCCAAGGCCGCTGGTTACCCAAGTTATCTAAGTGTTCCTGAACTTAAGGCACGCCTTAAAGACTATGCGGAAAATACTCTTGGCAAAGGCAGTTTTGCTTGGTCACAGGAATACCAAAAGAATGCAACTAAAGGTAACCAGGCTTGGATTCAATCTCAAGGTCTTGCAACAATTGTTAAAGACCAAGAGTTTATGAGTAAGTATGGTAAGACTCAGTTCTGGCAGCACGCTAAGGCTTTTGTTAAGTATCGCAACGAATATGCAGCAGCATACAAAGATGCGCCTACTGGTACAAAGGGAATGGTTAAGGATGCTTGGGCTAACTATCTTGCTTCTAGTTATGATATGTGGGACCCAGTGCTTCAAAGAATGATTACAAGATACTTTGAAAATGATAATATGAGGGAGAACAAATAATGGCTGAAAATCCACCACCACCACCAGGTGGCACTATTGTTGTTCCACCAAGAGCAGATACAAAAGAAAAAGTTTACATTTGGATGCCAAATTCTAATGGCAATCTTGTAAAGGCTGACGCTTCTATAATCAAGAAGTCTTTTGCTAAACTTCCTTTAAACTCTCAGATTGCTCTTTCTGAATATCTTCTTGGAGTATCTAATCGTCAACCAACAGATTCTGCTCGGCAGAACCTATGGAACGACATTGTAGATGGTGCAGTAGCAGCCTTCAAGGAAGGCAAGAAGCAATCACCTTGGGACGTTCTTCAGGTAATGACCGAGAACTCACCAATGAATCTTGGTGTTACCACAAACATTATTAAATACGATGCCGTCAATGCAAATGCTTTGCTTAATAAAATTAGCAAGTCAATTGGCTTTGATATGTCACTCCTTACGGAGGCTGATAGAGCAGACTTTCTTGCTAAGGTAAACGCTGAGGCTGCAATGGGTAAGACAACCACTCGCAAGGCTACTACTGGTGGCTACGAGACGGTCACAACGCCATCAGCCTTTGACCCTAAATCTTTTACTGAGTCATTTCTCTGGGCCAAGGTAAATCTTGGAGATACTAAGAGTATTCCATCTGCAGCAATTAAGCAGATTTCTAACGTCTCTACACTTCTTAAGTCATACGGAATCAACAACTTAAGTGCTAAAGAAATCAATGCTCTTGGAGTAGAAGTTGCTTCTGGAACTAAAACAGTTGACGACTTAAAACTTGAATTTTCAGAGAAAGCACAGAAACTTTACCCAGCCTATGCTGACCGCTTAAAGTCAACACCTAACCTTACTATGTCAGATATTGCAGAACCTATCATTGGAACTCTATCTAAGGTTTGGGAAATGGATGCTGGTTCATTTGAACTATCAGACCCTAACGTAACTCGATTCTTAAACCCAGATGTTACTGGCAAGGCCCCAGCCCCATCTATTACAGATGTCTACTACTACGCACTTAATCACCCTAACCGTGAAAAAACAAAAGCAGCAAACGAAGAGGCTAGAGACGCAGCAACCGCGTTTGCCCGTGCTGCTGGATTTGGACTCTAAATGGCACAAACAGCAGCCCAGAAAAAAGCAGCGGAATTAGCAGCAAATAAAAAACTTCTTGCTCAGGCACAGGCTCTCCTTGAAAAACAAAAGGCTCAGTTAAAGGCTCTTGAAACACAACAAGCAGAAGCAGCAAAGATTAAAACGGACTTTGAAGCAGAACAAAAACTTGCCAAAGAAGAAGCAGCCAAAGAAAAATTTGATGCACGCCTTGAACGTATTCGTTCAGAGCGTGTAGCAAAAGAGGCTACTACCAAGGCAAATGCAGCCCTTGCTGCTAATCCAGCACTAGGTGCCGTAAAAGGCTCTAATATTTTTCAGATGCTTGGTGGAATTCTTTACTTTAGTGGAGTTCCATTTACGGGTAATGAAGGTGGCAAGAAGTATGTAAATGGTGTTGATACAGGCGTAGCGCCAGACTCAACAACAGGAAATGATACTGCCACAGTTAAAAATACTGACGCTGTTGTATTTGCAAATGAAACTCCTGGACTTGCGGTTGATACTTTTCGCAAGACACTTTCATTATATTTTGGAGAAACAGAATCAAAGAAGCCTTGGGTAGATTCACTTTACAAAACTGCTTCTGGTTTTTATAAGACTGGTTCTACTGCAGATGAGTCAATGAACCTAGCCTTAATGGCTGCACGCAATGACCCAAATATGAAACCATTTACAGATAGATTTTCAGCAATCTACAAGTTACAGGACCTAAAGGCTGGAGGCGCTTCTGTTGAAGTGCCAACAATTGCGGAGTTTGTAAAATCTCAAGAGGCAATGGGTGACGTATTTAGAAGAAGTAATCTAAATGACCTCGCCGTAGATTCTTATACTAGCGAATTACTTGGCAAGGGAATCTCTGTATCTACTGTTGCCGAGAATATTACAAAGGTTTTTGATGTAATTGACCAGGCTCCTAAAGAGCAAAAAGATACATTCAGCCGTTATTTTCCAACCGTAGACCGAGGCAAACTTGCTAAGGCTTTGCTTACTGGCACAAAAGGTTTTGCTGAACTTGAAAGAGAAGTCCAGGGATACCAAGTACTTGCAGCAGCAGAGACTCAAGGCATTGGTGCAAATACACTTACTGGTGGCATTACAGCAGAACAGGCATCAAACTATGCAGCAGGTGGAGCGACATACCAGTCCACAATTGCTGGCTTTGGTCAGGTAGCACAAGCCCGTCAAACAGAGCAGAAACTTGCTGAGATTTCTGGGCAGAAGTCAATGGGTGTTGCTGGTTTAGCAGAAGCCGTAGTTGGCAAGAAAGCCTCAGCGCTTAGTGAACTTGAGAAACTTACACTACAAGAAGAAGCCCGCTATAAGGCTAAGTCTGGAACTACTTCAGTCAGCCTAGCGTCAGAGCGTAGAGGCGCTGGCTTAATATAAAAAGAATCCTAATGGACCTATCGGCCCCATTAGCGTATAAGACCGATAGCAAGAGCCAGACTATTTCCCCTAATAGGACCTGAGGCTTGCGACTACAACGAATAGAAGGGTGGGTTGCTATGAGCAACAACTACTGGGACGACGAAGATGATGACCTAGATACCGAGCAGTTTGCTGGTGATGGAAGTGACTTGTTAAAGAAGTTACGAAAAGCCAAACGAGCAGACGAGAAGCGTATTAAAGAACTCACTGAGCAACTTGAGGGACTTTCCAAGGTGCAGCGTGAGAGAACCGTCAAAGAAGTCTTAGAAAAGAAGGGTGTTAATCCAAAGGCTACACGTCTTGTCCTTAAGGACTTGGATGACGTTACCGAAGATTCAGTGAATAACTGGCTCGAAGATAACGCAGACTTGTTCGGACTGACTGTAAGCGAGGAAGCAGCACCTGCTAGTAATGACGTTGACCGTGCTGCATTACGTCAGCAAGACGTTATTACTCAGGGTGCAATAACCCCTGATAGAGCACAAGATGCATCATTAAGAATTGACGGCGCACAAAGCGCTGAAGAACTTATTGCATTTATGCGCTCACAATGACAATATCCGTTCATAGTCACTTGGAGGTGACGAAATATGGCTTATGTATCCACAGCCTCTGACAATCTCGGAGGAACCGCTGGCTCTGCTGGTCTAGTCCAGAAGGCGTATGACCGTCTTCTAGAGTTCGCTCTCCGTTCTGAACCACTAATTCGTTCAGTCGCAGATAAGCGTCCAGCACGCCAGGCAATCCCAGGTTCAACAGTAGTTCTACAGCGCTACGTTGACCTTTCAGCAGCAACAACTGCTCTTACAGAAACAACAGACCCAGATGCAGTAGCAATGTCTACACCAACATCTGTAACCATCACTCTCAATGAGTATGGTAACTCAGTGCTCGTGACACGTGCGTTGGAACTCTTCAGCCTTGCTGACGTAGACCCAGCAATCGCTAACATCATTGCGTTCAACCTTGCAGATTCAATTGACTCAGTTGCAATGACAACATTGCGCGGAGGTTCAAACGTAATCTACTCAGGTTCAACAGCAACATCAACCGCTACAATCACAGCAGCAGCAACGCTATCTTCAGCAAACATCCGTAAGGCTGTTGCGAAGTTGCGTGCTAACAAGTCCGTTGCCCGTAAGGGTTCAATGTACTGGGCTGGTATTCACCCAGAAGTTTCACACGACCTTCGTGCTGAGACTGGTGCAGGTGGATGGCGTTTGCCACACGAGTACAACGAAAGCCAGAACATTTGGGCTGGCGAAATTGGTTCATACGAGGGTGCTTACTTTGTTGAGTCACCACGTCTCTACTCTGCAACAGACGGTTCTTCATCTGCAAAGGTGTACCGCACTATTCTTTGCGGACAGCAAGCGCTTGCAGAAGCAGTTGCTGAAGAGCCACACGTAGTAATCGGTAACGTAACAGACCGTTTGATGCGCTTCCGCCCAATGGGCTGGTACGGCGTTCTCGGTTTCGCACGTTATCGTGAAGAAGCCCTGTACCGTATTGAGTCAGGTTCATCAATCGCTTAGTTGATTGACGGGTGGGGCTAGGGAAACCTAGCCTCATCAGTAAGTTCACTAAGGAGGAACAATGCCAAACTATACATTTACAACACCTGTTGTAGAAGAAGGTCCTATCGGGGACCACCGTTTGTTCTACTTCTTTAAGATGAACAGAGGTATAACTATCATCAAGGCTAGTGGAACATACCGACAGGTCAGATATATAACTGATGAAACCCTTGATGACTACACTGAAGTTTATCGTGGCGGGTATAACCACACAGTAAATGATGCAACCAAAGCGGCACTTATTGCAGCGAATGTAGGGATTACAGAAGCAAACTTTACAATACAGTAGGGGACAAAATGCATAGCCATATCAGCAAGGTTTTAGAATGGGGTTTTAGTGAGACTCACGATTTTGTGGCGACACTGTGGGGCTGCGTGCTCTGTGACCAGACATCGGATAAGCCATTTTCTGAAGAAGAACAAATAGATATTGACCACACAGCCTGTGACGAAGATTGCTTCGGTTGCAAGGTAAAGGGTTTACAACTTAATGCAGGAGATGCCACTCGTGACATCCCTGACAGAAAGTGGAACTCTGAATTGGCTGCTTACCGAGAGGCACGTTCTCACGGAATGCAGCCAGCAGGTACGACAAAGGGCCACATTGAAGAAGCCTATAGAGCGTCTGAGGTTCTCGGTACGGCTTACAACGCTGACTCAATGCCTAAGTCAAAAGATATAAACAAAAATACAGCCGAAGTAATGAAAGAAATAGGAGCAATCTAATGCCAATGGTAGGAATGAAAGAGTACGCATATACACCTAAGGGTATGGCTAAGGCTAAGATGGAAGCCAAGAAAACTGGCAAGAAAATGGTAGTCAGAAAGCCTACGAAAAAAACAACAAAGAAGGGTAAGTAAAATGGCAGTAAGAAAACCAACTGGAGAACTTCCAAAAAGAAATTCTGACCTAGCAAAGTTTATTGCAGGAGTAAAAAGCAACAACCTAACCCCAGCCCAGGCGCGTACCGCAGCAGGACTATATCGTGATATGGAAAAAGCAGCAGGTAAAAAAGGATTTAGCGGTTTTGGTTCACTGGACAAGTCAGGTGCTGCTTTAGGTAAGGCAATTAAGCAGACACAGGCAACGACTAAGCCAATGGCACGCGGTTCAGCCAAGGGTGGACCTGTCGGGCCACTTATTAAGAAATTGAAGAGTAAGTAATATGGCAAATAAAAAAGGTAGAGTCGGAGACCGTTACAACGACTACATTGACAAGCGCACCTGGTGGATTGAAACAACAGAAACAGCAGCAGACAGAAAACAGACAAAGCGTGAAGTTGATAAACTTGACAAGACAATGAACTGGGCAAGCCGTTCAAGCGGTGGCCTTGCTAAGGCTGGCGGACGATTCGTTGGCAAAATCTGGAAAGAATACTAAGGAATATTATGACAGACCCTAGGCTAAAGCGGGTGGGAGTATCTGGCTTCAACAAGCCAAAGCGTACACCGAGTCACCCTAAGAAGAGCCACGTAGTTGTGGCTAAAGAAGGCAACAAGGTTAAGACCATCCGCTTTGGTCAACAGGGAGTCACTGGCGATAGGCAGCCTACTGCCCGTCAGAAATCCTTTAAGGCACGTCACGCTAAGAACATTGCTAAGGGCAAGATGTCGGCAGCCTACTGGGCAGATAAGGTGAAATGGTAATGCCAAAAAAAGTAGCATTCTGGGATAAAAAGAATCCAAAGAAAACTTCTAAAAAACTAACTCCAGCAAAACTTACTGCAGCCAAGGCGCGAGCCAAAGCAGCAGGGCGTAAATACCCTAACCTGGTAGATAACGCTGCTGTGGCAAAGAAGAAATAACAAAGGTGGGGACAATGCAAGAAACAGTATCAATCGCTTGGTGCGACAACGGTATGGTAGATGGAAAGTTTATGCAAGGCGTAACCGATGTACTTCTTAAGTCGGGAATAAATTTTACTTCTACTTTGAGAAGCCAAGGCAATCAGATTGCTAGGCAACGTGAGACAGTAATTAGATATTGGCACGAGCAAGACAAATCCGACTGGCTACTCTGGGTTGACTCAGATGTAGTTATCAGTCCAGAAACATTTTTAAAGTTATGGAACGCAAAGGATAAAGACCAGAAACCAATGGTTACTGGAGTCTACTTCACTACAGACAATCCAGAAGAACCTTTAATGGTTCCAATGCCTACACTCTTTAACTTTGCAGATAATAAAGACGGTGGCTTTGGCTTGGTCAGAGTACACCCACTACCTAAGGACAAGTTAATCCAGGTAGGCGCAGCAGGTATGGGGTTCATCCTTATGCACCGTAGCGTGGTTGACAGGATTCTAAAAGAGTTACCAGATACACAACTCTTTATGGAAATGGGACGAGGAACAAAGTTTATTGGTGAGGACATCTATTTCTTCGCACTATGCGACAAGGTAGGAATCCCACTCTGGTGTGACACAAGTGCAACTGCTCCACATATGAAGCGGTTCTCATTTGATGAGCATTATTACAACGCAATGACCAAAAGGAGATAACAATGCCAACTGGCAAAGAAGGTAGCACGCTAACTGCAGAGTTGAACAGGCTCGCTGGCATTACAGATATTACCAAGTATCAGGATGCAGATGGCGCAGCAAACGTCTGGGCTGGTACAACAGGCAAGGCACTTCTCGGAGCGTTGAACTATAAGGCTAGTTCTTCGCGCCAGCCTGACGCTTACAAAGGTCTTAATGCAGTATGCAATGAAATTGCTGGAACAACAGGCAAAGAAGCAGTAGTAGCCCTAAGGAGCATAAGCGTATGACAACTACCCTATCAAATATGATTGATGAAGTTCTCATCAACCTTGCAGGCTATACATTCCAGCAGGACCGAGCAACTCACCTTATAACAGATGTCGCAGCGACAGCATCAACAATTGCTGCACCAATCAACTTATCTCTTGGCTCAACAGAGTCAATCGGCAAGGGTGTCCTTGAGATTGATGAAGAGTTAATCTGGGTAGATGGTTATGACCGAGTTGCAAGCCAAGCAACAGTATCTCCATTCGGACGTGGCTATCTTGGTACAACCATTGCAGCGCACACCGCTGGCACAAAGGTAACTATTGCTCCTACATTCCCACGCTTTGTGGTCAAGCGAGCAATCAATGACACAATCCGAGCAATTGGTTCTTCAATCTTTGCGGTCAAGTCAACTGAGTTTACCTTTAACGCAGCAATCTCAGCATATCCTTTTGCTAATCTTAACATCCAAAACATTATGTCAATCTCTTGGCAGAGTATTGGACCTTCTAAGGAATGGATTCCAGTACGTCGTTGGTCTTGGGATGCATCAGCAAACCCAGAGGCTTTTGGTTATACAACTGGAACCGATACTGTGCAAGCAGTTAATATCGGTGACGCTATTACACCTGGTCGTACAGTTCGTGTTATCTACGCAACTGACCCAGTAGCATTCACAACAAACTCTCAGGATTATGCAACTCAATCAGGGCTGCCAGAATCTACACGCGACGTGGTAATTCTTGGTGCCTCATACAGAATGTTGACTTATCTGGACCCTGCTCGTGCAGCACAGACAAGCCCTCAGGCGGACGAAACAGACGGCAAGCGCCCATATGGTGCATCACAGACTGCTACCAAGCAACTCTATGCATTGTATACACAGCGTCTTAATGAAGAAACAGCAAGACAACAATCGAACTATCCAATCCGCGTCCACTACAGCCGATAGGTAAAAAATGCCAACACGTAACTATTCCTCCCGTTCCCAGCAAACAACGCTGACTGCAGGCCTTACAGCCTCAGCAACGACAATGACAGTGCAGAGTGCTACAGCGCTTCTTGGTGGTGTTAGTGGTGCTTCCATCACAACAACATCTACCTTTACAGTAGTCATTGACCCAGACACGGCTCTTGAAGAAATTGTAGATGTTACTGGTGTCTCTGGCACCACTCTAACAATTGTTCGTGCTATTGACACAAGCCCTCAGACTGGTCTTGCTCACTCTGCTGGTGCGGTAGTTCGCCATATGGCAATTGGTCGTGACCATCGTGAGGCCAACACTCACATTGAGGCAACAACAGGACACGGTGCAACTGGCGCAGTAGTTGGTACAACCAACAGCCAGACCTTGACCAACAAGACTCTTACCTCTCCAATAGTTACGGGACTAACCCTTAATGATGGAAGTATCGTCTTTGAGGGTGCAACCGCAGATTCCTATGAGACAACACTTTCTGTAGCAGAACCAACTGCTGACCGTACAGTAACAATCCCAGACGCTACAACAACTCTGGTAGGAACTGATACAACCCAGACTCTTACTAACAAGACACTGACTAGCCCAACCATTACTGGCACTGGCGCTATTGCAGGTACCTTTACGGGTAACCTCACAGGTAACATAACTGGTAACGTCAGTGGCTCATCTGGTTCTACCACAGGCAACGCTGCCACAGCAACAGCCTTGGCAACTGCTCGCACATTCCAGTTAACTGGAGACGTAGAAGCAAGTGGAGTTACATTTGACGGTACTGGCAATGTAAGCCTTACAACAGTCATTGGCACTGGAGCAATTGTCAACGCAGACATTAATACTTCTGCCCAGATTGCCTATGGCAAGTTAGCACTTACTAACGGTATTGTTAATGCTGACATCAATGCATCTGCTGCAATTGACTGGTCAAAGATTGCCCCATCTGCCACAGTATCTACAACTGAACTTGGATATCTTGATGGTGTTACATCTGCCATCCAGACTCAATTGGATGCTAAATTGGCTACAGCCACAGCATCAAGCACATATGCTCCGTTGGCTAGCCCAGCCCTTACGGGCGTGCCTACAGCCCCTACAGCGGCTGCTAACACCAATACAACACAAATTGCTACAACTGCCTACGTTCAAACAGAAATTACAGACTTAATTGCAGCAGCCCCTGGCGCACTTGACACTCTTAACGAGTTGGCTTCTGCTCTAGGTAATGATGCAGCGTTTTCAACTACAGTAACTAACTCACTGGCTACTAAGTTGCCTTTGGCTGGTGGCACTATGTCTGGTGCTATTGCTATGGGAACTAATAAGATTACAGGTCTTGGTGACCCAACTAACGCACAGGATGCAGTTACTAAGTACTACCTTGATAACGTAGTTCTTGCTCCTAGCAATTTAACTGGTCCAATTACATCTGTAGGTTCAGCAACTTCTATTGCTTCACAGACTGGTACTGGTACTAAGTTCGTAATGGATAATACTCCGACACTTATTACTCCTGTTCTTGGTGTAGCAACTGCTACATCTATTAATGGAACAACAATCCCATCAAGCAAGACTCTTGTGGCTACAGATTCTACTCAGTATGTAGTTCCAAGCCAAACTGGTAACTCAGGCAAGTATCTAACTACAGATGGAACAACATCTTCTTGGGCTGCAGTAAATGTAAGCGCAATTGACGACAACTATATACTCGCTCTTATGGGCGCAATCTAACAGAAAAGGTAGTAACTAATGGCTACAACATCAAAGGCTCTGTCTCGTACAGCAGCAGCAACATCAAGCACAACCCTATACACAGTACCGTCAGCAACCACTACGGTTGTAACTAATATTGCTGTATGCAACAACGCAGCATCTGCTGCCACTTTTACCATCTTGCTAGATGATATTGAGTTGCACAAAGATACTGCGCTTGCAGCAAACTCAACAGTATATATTGACCTAAAGCAAGTTCTTGCTACAACAAAGACCATCAAGGCTTTAGCATCTGCAGTAACTGTAGACTTTCACATTAGCGGAGTGGAGATAGCGTAATGGGTATTAATGTATTTCCTGTACCAACCACAGCAACTTCAATTGCTACTGGTTGGACTGCTGGCGTTGCTGGCACATTTCTTTTATCTAACACACTAACTACTGGAACCTATCTTATTAAAACAGATACAACCCAGACAATGACAATTACATTAGTAGACTCTGCTGGTCATAAATACGCTGGAACCGTGCGTGGTGGTTCAGGATTTGTTAGTGTTGCTACTGATGTCAATCAGATTATTATTCCTGGCAGTCTTACATATCCATTTGGTATTGAAATAACTCCAGTCTCGGTAACTCAACTTGCCGCTCCTACAAGCCTTTCATTAACACTTGATGCTGGTGGACTTGCTGGAACCTGGGGAACTGTCCCTACGGGTGCTACAGGTGCTGTTTTACTTTCACCTACTGGTGATGTAATTAACTTTAGTTCAACAGCATCGGGTGCAACCGCAATAGTTACAACATCAAATACCATACCTAATTCAACAAATCAATTTGTAGTTGCATTTAAAAACTCATCTGGAGCCTTTGGTATTGGAGCAACATATTCACTTGCTATGCCTGCTGCACCATACCCATATTATAATGAGTATCTAGTTGTTGGCGGAGGCGGCGCTTCTGGTGGAGATTCCCGTTCAGGCGGTGGTGGCGGTGCAGTTAAGAGTTCTACTACTGTAGGAAGCAGCGGTTTAACTTCATTTACTGTTAACGTTGCTGGAACTACTGCCGTAAATACTAGTGGTGCTTCATCTACACTTACTTATGGCTCAACAACTATTACTGCTACTGGTGGTGCGGTTGGTGCTATAGCCAATAACAATGGTAACAGCGGCGCATCTGGTTCAGGTGGACACTCATCAGGAAGCACTACTGTTTACAATGGTGGTACTGGCTTAGATGGTGGCAACGGTGGCACGTCACAAAATCCTGACACTACTTATAGTTCAACAGGCGGTGGTGGTGGTGCGGGTGGTAACGCATCAGGTTGGTCATCTGGAAACGGTGTAGCATCTAGCATTACTGGAACATCAACTTATTACGCAGGCGGTGGCGCTGGCGGTAAGTACAGTAGTTCTGGTTCAGTAGGTTTAGGCGGAACTGCTAGAAGCAATGCGGCAGCCGCAAATACTGGAGCAGGTGCTGGCTCTGGTTCTGGTTCTGGTGGTACTCCACTTACAGGTGGTAGCGGTGTTGTAATCTGGGCATACCCATCTACAGCAGCAGCACTTACAACAATTCCAGGCACATTAACATACACAGTTGATACATCAACTCGTGCTGGATATCGTGTTTACAAATTTACAGCAGGAAGTGGAACGGTGACAATCTAATGATAGATTATCCAAATTGGTTTAATCATAAATCAGAAAGTTATTTTACTCAACATTTACAAGACTTTAAAGGCAAGGACAATCTTAAATTCTTGCAAATTGGAGCATTTACTGGTGATGGTAGCATTTGGCTTCTTGACAACCTATTAACTGGTAGAGATTGTACTCTTACCGATGTTGATAGGTGGGAGTTAGATGCTAATGTAAACCAGGAATCACACGATTGGTTTGCAGATACTGAGGCAACTTATGATGATAAGGTGAAAGACTACACTAATATCATTAAGCACAAAATGCCTAGTACCACATTTTTTGCTCGGAACACGGAGTCCTATGACTTTATTTACTTAGATGGAGATAAATCGGAAGATGGTGTTTACACAGATGCTATGGCTGCTTGGAAGACACTTAAGCCAAATGGTTTGCTTGTCCGTGATGACCTAACTCTTTGTATGCCTGACGAAAACTGGAACCCTGCTCCTGGTATGAATGCTTTCTTGGCTGCAATTAATGGTCAGTACACTGTAGTTAACCAGACAGAGCAGCATCTTCTAATTAAGAAAATAGCCTAATTACTTATCCCTGAGTATGGATTAAAACTGCTCAACTAATTTTTCTAATAGTGGAGGTGTACCTTGGCGGGTAGAGATATTACAGATGGTCGTGGTGATGAACTTGGTAATGCTCGCTCCATCGCCACAGATGTCGGCGTAGTTGCGTCTTCATCAGTATGGCAGAACACATCTGAAGCATATGATGTAGCAGTAGGTGGACTCCCATTCTTCTACGCAATCAATGACTCCCGCCCATACATCCGTCAGACTGCACCCTTTCGTAAGGACCAGTTCGACAACGGGCAGGAGCCAGGTGAGCAATCACTTACTGGCTGGTGGATTCGTTCGCAATCATCTTTCCACAACGGTGATGGAATTAAGTTCTACGACCCTAGCGCAGGTGAGACTATTGCATTTAGATATGCTGATAGCCGAGGCGTAAATGTCTGGACCAAGGGTCAGGTTACCCTACTTAAAGATACTGCTACAACTCACTATACAAGTGGTGCGATACAAACTAATGGTAGACCATTTCAGATTGCCCGTTCAATTAAATACGGCGGAACTGCTGGAATTTTGCTATGGGATGAATATGATGTAGACAAGATTGCAGCAGACGGAACCGTTACTCACTTTATTGATTATGCTGCTGGAACTGACTATCCAGTTCACGCTATATGCGATGATGGAACTAATGCTTATTGGATTACTAATATTTTAAATACTGGAACCCCAAGATTACGCATATATAAGAAGGCCCTAACTGGAGTTTCTGGTGCTGGTGATACCCTTATGATTAGCGATAACGGAATTACAGTAACTAATGCAGTAATGGAATACGTTAAAGACCGTATTGTTATGTGTATCAACAACAAGATATATGAAATTTCATCATCTGCAGGAACTCTTCCAAGTGCTGTATATACACACAGCGATACTGACATTGTTTTCACAAGCATTACCGCTTCTGGCGCAGCAATTTATGTAGCAGGATATAGCGGTGTTCAGTCATCTATTTTTAAATTCACACTTAATACGTCAGGTGTAATGCCAACGTTAACTACCGCTATCACTGCAGCCGAGATGCCAGTGGGCGAAATAATTTATAAGATTGCATATTATCTTGGTTATATTGTTATTGGAACCAATAAGGGAATCCGTATTGCTACAGCATCAGAGGTTGATGGAGCGATTAACTACGGTCCTCTTATGGTGGAGACAAGCCAACCTTGCTATGACTTTGCTTTTCGTGACCGCTTTGTGTGGTGTGCAACGGGGGTAGATGGCACCCCTGGAGTAATCCGCATTGACCTAGGTGCAGAGATTGAGCAAATGCGTTATGCCTGGGCTAACGACTTAAACATTGAAGAAGTGACTGGCTATGCTACAACTTCCTGTGCATTTGCTGGAGAAACAAGCCGTCTAGTATTTTGTACTACAGCGCTAACAATGGGTTCTGTAAGCAACAAGGCTCTCACTGGCAACGTCGCAACCCTGACTACATCTGCTGTTCACAACCTAGCAATTGGTGACAGCGTATGGGTTGAGGGGGTTGACGCAACCTTTAATGGTCAGTACACAGTTACAACTGTGCCAACCACAACCACATTTACCTATGCTAAGACTGCAGGAAACGTAGCCTCTACAGCAGTATCTCCCGTAGGAACTGTTCGTAAGATTGGCAGCATTAATATTGAAGCAGATACAACTCTTCGCTCATCTGGCTACCTAACTACAGGTAATATCCGATACGCAACACTAGAACCCAAGAACTTTAAGCGTCTTATCGGGCGCGGAGACTTCAGATATGGCTCTGTAATTATGGAGACTATAGATGAAAACGGAACAGAGTATGACCACATCACATATGATGCATCAATCATTCCAGTTGAGGTGGCAACACTCCAGCCAGATGGTGCGCGTGAGTTCCTTGCCTATAAGTTTGTCTTAAGTCGTGATGCAACGACAACATCACAAGGTCCAATATTTAAGGGCTACCAAATTAAGGCAACAATTGCTACACCACGTCAGCGAGTGATGCGCTTTCCCGTCTACTGCTTTGATATTGAGACTGACCGCTTTAACGTACAGGTTGGATACGAAGGCAGAGCCTTTGAACGTCTACTTGAACTAGAAAATGTAGAAGAATCTGGTGACGTGCTCACCTGGCAAGACCTGACAACTGGCGAGTCTCGTCAAGTTGTTATCGAACAAATATCATTCACCCGTATGACACCACCTGACCGTCGCTTCGATGGCTTTGGTGGCGTAATCGAAATTACCGTGAGGACTGTCTAATGACTGCAGCAGATTGGGCAGCCTTTGGCGTGGCCTTAATGACAATAACAGTAGGGTTTGCTGGCTTTGTGAAGTGGCTTGTTAAGCACTATCTATCAGAGTTAAAACCAAATGGGGGCGGTTCCGTTAAAGACCAAGTGAACCGATTGGAAACACGAGTTGACCAAATCTATCTCCTCCTCTGCGAGAAGGAAAGCAAGTAAGTTCGCAGTATTATTTATTTTAATTGGAACTACATTTCTGTTCTATCCTCAAGCCTATGCAGGAACAGCCTACGCTGATGTAACTTGCGCTAAGCAGGATGGAACGCAGCAGACCTACCAAATTGGTTGGGATTACTCTAACCAGTTCTTTGCTGATAGAGGTTATATCCCTAGATTATTTTGTGAGGGCGGATATGCACCACCAGGATTCAATGTTTACGTTAGTGATAATCTTCCTGATAGTTCTACTGGTTACTACAATGGCGTAGTTCCAACACCTATCGTAAATCCTGAGACGGGTACTGTTCAATCCGAAACTGCGACTGTTGAGTCAGATACTTCAACCGTTGCTTCGCCTGAACCAAGTCCCTCTCCGAGTCCTTCAACATCAGATTCTGAGACTGTAGTTGTTGAACCTGATGAGACAGTAACCGCAACTGAGTCTGCAACTGTTGAGACGCAGACTCCAACTTCCGATACTTCAACTCCTGTGCTACCAGCAGAAACATCAACGGTAGATACCCAAACAGTAGAATCAATTCCAACACCTGTAGTTACTCCTCTTCCCGACCCAGTGCCAGTAGTACAGCCAGAGCCAGTAGTGGTATCGCCACCAAGACCAGAACCTGAGCCACAGCCTCAACCAGAGCCTGAACCCGAACCATTACCTGAACCTACTCCAGAGCCAGAACCTGAGCCTGAGCCAGAACCCACGCCTGAAGAGGTTGAAGAACCTAGCCCTGAAACTCCTGAAGTAGATGAGCCAGTTGTAGAAGAACCAGTTATTGAGGAACCCGTTACTGAAGAACCTGTTATCACGGAGCCTGAGGTCGTTGACGAACCAGAGCCACTTGAGCCTGAGGTTGTACTTCCCGAACCTGAACCAACGCCTGAACCAATACAACCTGAACCTCCATTTGTAGAACCAACACAACCAGTAGTTCTCAATGATACGACAGACCTTTCATCATTAGCACCAGACACGCCAGTCGAACTGGAGAACGGTGTGATTCTTACGGCTGAAGTCGTAATAGCACTTCAACTATTAGAAAACCCAGCAGAACTTTTAGCAGAGATATTCACCGACCCTGGACAAGTCTTAATGGCCCTCGGAAACATCGGTGCAGATATGTCACCTGAGGTACGTGAGCAGTCGGAGAAGGTAATTATCGCTGCAGTAATTGCAGGAAATATAGCCACCCAAGCAGCAGCATCTGCTGCCCTCGCAGCATACAGGAGAAACATATGAAGAAGTTCATCTCAGATATTGCCAACCAACTATGGACACTCTTAGGAATGTTCGTAGCCTGGGTGGTATTAGAAGGTTCGGCTAAGACAGTGGTGGGCTACGCAATCATTGCAACCCTTGCAGTCTGGTCTATCACACTCAACATCCGAAATATGAAGGACGAATAATGGACACATTCAAGAATGTAATGATGAGAATTTTTGCTGTCATCGCAGCAGAATCTCTTGGAGTTATCGGTGCTGGTTCCCTTGTTGGAATTGAAGTATGGCAAGCAGCGACACTGGCTGGCGCACTAGGTGCAGCACGTGTACTTGAAGCCCTTGCTCGCTTCTACCTAGCAGATGGAAGCCTGACATCAGAAGAAATCAACGCAGCCTTTGCCAAGGTTGACAAGAAAGCGAGTGAGTAAATGGGACAAAGACTAGACTTCATCAAGGTAGCCGAAGGCGAACTAGGTGTAATTGAAGGTCCGAAGGACAACGAAACAAAGTACGGCGCATTTACAAAAGCAAACTTCCTACCTTGGTGCGGTTCTTTTGTGAACTGGTGTGCTAATGAAGTGGGCTTGAAGATTCCTAACTGTGTATCTACAGTGGCAGGAGCAACAGCCTTTATGAAGAAGAACCAGTGGGAGAAGGCAGAGGAAGCAATCCCTCTACCAGGCGACGTGGTGTTCTTTGATTTTCCGAACGATGGCGTTGACCGCATCTCTCACGTAGGGATTGTGGTCAAGGACAACGGAGACGGAACAGTTACCTGTATCGAAGGCAACACTGCCCCAGATAAGAAGGGTGACCAGCGCAACGGAGGCCAAGTCTGCCTCAAGGTGCGTGCCTACAAGAAGAAGAATGGTTCCAAGTTCCGCAAGTCACAAGCCGTGACAGTTGTGGGATTCGGTAAGCCAGTCTTCAAGTCATAAGGAGAAAAATGAATACAACCAAACTCGTTGCTATGGCAACTACCTACGCACGTGCAGCAGTCCCATCAGTGGTGGCTCTATACGCAGCAGGAGTAACAGACCCAAAGACACTGGCATATGCTTTCGCATCAGCGTTCATTGCCCCACTCTGGAAGGCACTAGACCCTAAGGCCAAGGAATTTGGCATTGGAAGCAAGAAGTAAACACCCTCAAATAGGGGCCTAGCAGCCCCATAGAGACACGAAGACCCTCACCTCTAGGTACTTACCTAGGAGTGGGGGTCTTTTTCTCATTTCTTCTGGACCCAAACCTGGTAATCCTGGCTCAGCAGTAGGTGCTCACCCTGCTTCTCTTCAAGGAATCTATCTATGGCTAACTTGGGACGTAGTTCTGGGTGGACATCCTGACCCCAGAGGTAGTCGTCAAAGGCAAGGATGCCACCAGACTTGAGCAGTGGCCAGGCGTTGGTTGCATCACGATAGACAGCCTTCTCGGTATGGTCACCGTCAATGTAGATGAAGTCGTACTTCTCCTTGAGGCTATGTAGCACATTTGCTGAATCACCCTTGATATGTAGCACATTTTCGTACTTGCTCATTCGGTTGAGATAGATTCCATAGACTGCATCAAAGTCCATAGCCTTGTGCTCACGTTCATCTGAACCTTGCCAAGTATCTATATCGGTAAGGGTTGATGATGGGTCAAGAAGAATACTGGTCAGTAACCAGTCACTGGCATCGCCAGTATATGCACCTACCTGCAGAAACTTGAGGTTAGGTTTACCCTTGAACTTGGTAAGATGATTCTCAAAGTTATATTTCTGGCTATCAAACCAGTTGGGATAGTTCGGCGTGTCGTTCTGCATTAAGTGTCCTGTTTCTGTATACTTAGTTATATAATAACATATAATAATATATAGGCGCGGAGCGCCTTATATAATATATATATTATATACTACAATAGATTTAGATAGTACCCTTGTTTTAAGTACCCTCCTGTCCTTGACAGGGGTACTATCTAACAACTTACTAGACGGAGGACGAAATGTTCAACCCATTTAAGAAACGAATCAAGACAGAGACACTTGACTCTTTGATTAACATTCTCCTATCGGAGATTGATGAGATAGCAGAGTTGATTGAAGAACTTCGCAGAGACTTAGAAGACCTAACTGACTTTGTAGAAGAACGCCTTGATTAAGTTAGGTGAGTACACTCTACCTGAGCACATCAGTTACTCAGCATTCACAACCTATCTGACTTGTGGCTATCAGTACTACCTAGGCAGACTAATGCAGGTACCTGAGGAGCCAAGCATCTGGTCAGCAGGTGGTCGTGCATTCCACTATGCAACGGAGTTGTACGACTATGACAACGAATGAACTATGGGCTAAGGCTTGGGCTAAGGAAACAGAAGGCTTAGACCTCAACACTGCACGACGTGCAGGACGTTCGACTAAAGATAATCCCAACAAAGAAGATGGCTTTTGGTGGGATACCAATGGTTCCATTTGGGTAGACAACTACATCAAGTGGCGCAAGAACAATCCTAACTGGAAAATCTGGACAACTCCACAAGGTGCTCGTGCCATCGAACTGGAGTTGAACCCAGTAATCGCAGGCGTACCAGTCAAGATGTTCATTGACAGAATCTTTGAGGTAGATGGTAAGTTAGTTATCGTTGACTTAAAGACATCACGTACACGCCCAACCTCTGACCTTCAGTTAGGCTTCTACAAAGTAGGAGTCGAACAGATGATAGGAGTAGAAGTCAATCTAGGAAACTACTGGATGTCTCGTGAGTCGGGGACAGGAGAGATGATTGACCTGAGTAGATATACGCTAGACACGCTTGAGTACTTTGTTGATGGCTTTGATAAAGCACGCAAGGCTGGTATATTTCTACCGAACCTACAATCGTGCAGTTTCTGTGGACTCACAGCACACTGCCAATTCACAAAGGAAAAGAAATGACAACAGAAAACTGGAAGTTACAGGTATCAGTTAAGTCTCCTAATGGTGACTTGATTAACATTCGTGCTAACACAGCAGATGAACTTAGCGTAATGCTTGAAGGCATTGCAGACTACTCACATCAGATTGCTGCTACATCTAAGGCGGTTGCTGCTGCTTACACAGTGCTCCCTTTAGCGACTGGCGGTTCAACTCAAGACACCGCGCCAGCGCCATCCTTCGTTCCAACCCAGGCGCCAACTCAGTCCGTTGGGGTGGCAGGGATGTCTACACCGACTTGCGTACACGGAGCACGCATCTTCCGTCAAGGAGTCAGCAAGACGAATGGGAAGCCTTACGCATTCTGGGCTTGTCCAACACCGCAGGGAACACCAGACCAATGCAAGCCCGTCAACTAATACAGGACGAGATGCTATAAGAATTGGTGGAGGGGTAGTCAGACGGGGAAGATGATTGCCCCTCTTCCAACTTAAGACAGGAGATGCAATGAGAACTTTAGTAAGAAGTGTAGGACGACAGGACATCGGCGGTGAACCGCTACCAAGTTGCTTCAAAACATTTGATAACAATAAGATTATATTTCGTAGGTCAGAAGTATCTATGCTCGCAGGTACACCTGGTGTAGGTAAGTCAACACTTGCTATCGCACTAGCGTTGAAGATGAAGGTACCTTGCCTATACATCTCAGCAGATACCAACGCACACACTATGGCTATGCGCCTAGCCTCAATGATATCTGGTAAGAACCAGACTGACGTTGAGAACCTAATGAATGCTGACCCAGGATGGACGAAGGCTGTGCTACAAAAGAGCAACCACATTGTCTGGTCATTTGAATCCTCACCTACCTTGCAAGATATAGATGAAGAAGTCCAAGCATTTGAAGAACTCTGGGGTTGCCCACCTGTTGCAATCTTTGTAGATAACTTGATGGACATAGCCACTGATGGTGGAGAAGAGTTCGCATCTATGCGTGCGATTATGAAGGAGTTGAAGTACCTTGCTCGTGCGACTAACACTGCTATTATTATTTTACATCATACTTCTGAGGCTGTTATGGGTAACCCTTGCCAACCTCGTTCTGCCCTCCAAGGTAAGGTGGCACAACTTCCTGCACTTATCTGCACTCTGGGTGTTGTCGGTACTTCTATGGCTGTCGCTCCTGTAAAGAATAGATATGGGCGTGCCGATGCCAACGCTAACCTAACTTGTTGGCTATCATTTAACCCTGAGTATATGTATATCGAAGACATACCAGAGAATGGATAAGAGATGCTAAGAGAAGAAGAAGATGACATCACGCAAGAGATGCGTCAGTTAATAATGGCTAAAGTAGCAGAAGAGATTGCCTCATTCATTATAAAGATTGAAGAAGCAAAGCCACCTGTCACTGATGAGTGGACAGAGGGCGTAGGTGTTGGTATGAACTGGGCTATCCGTATCCTACGTAAGGATAAGAGCGCATACTAGATGCCATCACAGTCGCGTAAGCATAGGGGCTACAGAAGTCAAAAGGTATTGGCTGAGTACTTAGCAGTCAATGGATTCCCTTACGCTGAAAGCACTGGCGCAGGGCGCAGTGGTACAGATATAACTGGCACGATAGGTATTGACTGGGAAGTCAAGGCAAGAACAGGATTTAATCCTGCTGCTGCCATCGCGCAATTGAAGGAAAGAGATAAAGGATTGCTTGGCCTAGTAGTGTTAAGACTTAATGGTCAAGGAGAGAAGAGCGTAGATGATTGGGTATGTTTACTTAGACTGGAGGATGCAGTGAAACTATTAAGGGATGCAGGATATGGTGATAAAAATTGACAGTGACTTGCCAAACATCGCAGATGTCCTCACGCACTATGGTGCAAACATACGACAAAGACACGGGCAAGTCAACCTTAAGTGTCCGTTCCATTCAGATACGCACCAGTCTGGTTCAGCCAACCTCGACAAGAATATCTTTATATGCTTTGCCTGTGGCGTTCAAGGTAACTCGCTCCAAATTATTTCGTCAAGAGAAGGAGTAAACATACGTGAAGCAAAGCGCATTGCAGAAGGAATTACTGGGCAAAGCAGCGAACAAGTACGCGGCAAGCATCTCTCTGGCTCAAGATTACCTAGCAAGCAGGGGAATTCCTCTGGAGGTAGCACGTCTGGCATCATTCGGCGTAGTCGCGGAGCCTGAGGTTGGACACGAAGCAATGGTTGGTAGGTTATCAATCCCTTACATCACTAAGACTGGTGTTGTTGACTTGCGATTTCGTGCACTTAACCCTGCCGTTGAGCCTAAGTATATGGGCTTGACTGGAGCAGAGACAAAGATGTACAACGTGTTAGATGTTGAACGTGCAGGTGATTACATTGGTGTATGTGAGGGAGAGATAGATACGCTTACCCTTTCATCTGTCATTGGTATCCCTTGTGTTGGTGTACCTGGTGCTAACAGTTGGAAGAAACATTACACACGTTTGCTTGCAGACTTTGAAAGAGTCTTTGTCTTTGCAGATGGTGACCAACCAGGCACAGAGTTTGCACGTAGCCTAGCCCGTGAACTGCCAGTTACTATCGTTCAGTTACCTGATGGGTATGATGTCAACTCTATGTTTGTGCAAGAAGGTGCTGACTACTTCCATCAGAAGATGGATATGAAGAATGGAATTTGACGAACTCGAACCACCTGAGTCTTACTGTCACGAATGCAAGACACAGTTTGAGAACTCATTTGAGTTGATAGACCATACGCTAGAAGATGATGAAGAGTTTAACCCTTACTATGTACTACCTAATGGATTCAAGTTGTTGCTTGGTTCATTGCTAAGGTTTATGTATCACCATCGTGATGAACCAGAGAAGATTGCGTTGATTACCCAGTCAACATATGTAACTCTATTTGCATCTGAGATGGGTTACGATATGGTAGATGAGTTGGTTGAAGATATGGTAGTGAAGACAGAGTTGCAAAACTTTGATGAAGAACTAAAGAAACTATTGACAAAGGATGATGATGGAGAAGGCGGAGCGTGAAGAGATATGGCAGATTATAACCCATCTGGCAGAGCAAGGATTGAACGTACAGTCATACAACGTGGAGGGCCAGTTCCTCAAAGTAACGCTATCAGTTCCACTTTTGAGCAGGATGTAAGAGATACGATGAAAGAACTCGGTGACTTGCTGATAAGTAAGCATCGAGACTATGGCCCAAAGAATATCTCTGACTCACCAGGCGGTGCGCTCAATGGTCTACGTGTACGAATGCACGATAAGACAGCACGCATCAACAACCTGATTGACAATGGCACACAGGCACAACACGAACCACTAGAGGATTCATTCAAAGACTTGGCGAACTATGGTATAATTGCACTGTTAGTTCTACGAGGAAAGTGGGATAAGTAATGGCATCTAAGTCTTCATTTGACTTAGACTTTGGCTATGGTCGCAAAGGCGAACAACTTGTAGATGAGTTGCTTTCTGGTAACCTAACTGTTGAAGTCAAGCGTGACCGCAAGTGGTTCAAGACCAACAACTTATACATAGAGACTGAGTGCTTCTTCCAAAAGGTAGGAGACTGGGCACCCTCTGGGCTAGGTGTAACTGAGGCAGGGTACTGGGCATTTGTGCTACAGGAATCAACCCTCATTGTACCTACCGATGTGCTTCGCTATGCGGTAAAAGAATTTGGCAGGGAGATTAGTTGTTTCATACCACCTAATCAAAGTAAAGGCTTCCTCATTACAGTAGATGACCTAATGACTGCGACGAGAAAATATAAAGATGACGATAGAGTGGAATAGAATCGAACG
>Ga0247723_1000141_pt1 | contig 45104 bp, 41 predicted proteins | sample MSEWelMarce5H_FC_FD_189079 | JGI IMG/M metagenome (GOLD analysis project Ga0247723, IMG submission 189079) | Subsurface sediment microbial communities from gas well in West Virginia, United States - MSEEL Well Study Marcellus 5H_FC | ecosystem: Environmental > Terrestrial > Deep subsurface >...
ATTCATATCCTCTATTCTATCCTCTATTCTATTGGGGGAAGCCCATTACACCCCCCCAGTGTAATCTATTACACCCCCCCATGAAATACATTACCAGTATACCTTTTTAAGCAAATAATGTGTGTGCATGAATCCGTTGAAACTGGGATAAGCCGAAGGCTGGGAACCCCCGCCCCCCGACTGGGGGCGAGGGCTTGCTTTTACGCAATGCCGCACAGGGTCAGACGCCTTTGATGAACAGGGCGATGACTATGCACAGCACCAGCCACGCAATCACTTGAGGTTGGCCGTGATGTAATCGTGGACGGCCTTGGCGGCGAGCATGTGAGCGGCCATCTGCTTGGGGATGGTCACCTGCTTCGTGTACTCGGGGAAGTAGAACGAAGCACCGAGCACCTTGCGAGCCTGCTGGATGTAGCAGACGGTCGCATTGTGGAGCGTGTTGATTTCTTTGGCGTTGGGGACTTTGGGTTTGGGCATGGTTGTGTTGGGTTGTGCCTTTCGGCTCATTAATAATACCACTGATTGGGCAAATGCAATAGACGCACTGTGTGTTTGTATCGTACGCTTCATGCATTTGTTTGTCCCATTCAATTAGTGTGTGTGCATCATGTTGAATTGCCTCAACACTGCGAATTTTCTTAACCTTTTGAGGATTAACTCAATAGATACTGATAGACCATGTGCAATGCGTTGGAGAATGCCCAGAAGAGCAACACTCCAGCGAATGCATAGACTATCTGTTCAATGATATCTATCATAGGTAATCGGATTGATTGGGCAGGTTGTTGGTCCACTCATCATCGCTGATGGGTTCGTCTGCATCGTATTGGTTCATGATGTCTGGACGATAACGCTTCATTTGTTCTGCCTTACATGAAGGACAGACTTTGCAAAGCGGAATACCGTATCCATCAACTTCCCAATAGGATTCGTTGCCACTGCCACAGTTGCACTTACTCATCATCGCTGTCCCCATCGGGACAGTTGGTGATGGATAAGAGGAAGCCCAAGGCTGAATCATAGTCTTCAGCGTGGCTGTTGATTACCGTTCCGATGCGTTCGGCAACATCATGGTCAACCTTACGCCATGCTTTGCTCACTGCACCGATTAGAGCAAATACATTGCCGTCAAGTTCAGTGAAGTCCACGCATGGATAATCCACACGAGTGATGGTAGAAGGAATTGCCAGTTCCTTCATCATTGCATCCATCGCTTTCTTGATGTTGCTCACTTGGTGATTCCTTTGTTGGTGGAGGTGGGCTTGATTGTTGACGCAATCGCATTGGCTTGGATGGTCAGCAGTCCGATAGTGATGACAGAGCGGTAGCACTCTTGCACACTGATGTTGTCAAACTTGGCTTGGATTTGGATTCGCTGGTGCAAATCTTTATCAAGCGTGAGTCCAACAGCCACGAGGTTGTTACGAGCCATGCGGTCCTTCATGTAGTCCGCTTTCTTCTGGGCGAGTTCCTTCTTGCGAGCACGAGCCTCGTTCATAAGACGAGCACGGTCCGCATGAGGAAGATTCTTCCAGTCGATTGGGCCTTGGGTTTGTACCTTGGGACGAGAGAGAATCTCTTTCCCTTGGGCGGTGATTGGCTCCAGCAGGGCCATTAGTTTGATGCTGGGTTTGGGGGCGTTAGCCATGGTCTTGGTTTTGGTTTGGTTTGGTATTATCAGCATTACTGCCGACAAAGTGTTGGTGAATTGCCTTTGGAGCGTGGTGTTTTACTTGTTGTTGTTATCGTTGGGAGAATCGGGGGCCTTGGGCCACTCTGGGATATCATCCAAACGGATGTTGTAATTGGGGTCATCACCGAAGGTGACAGAGTCCCATTCACCGTTATTGAACAGGTCAATGACAGTGTCGTTGTCGTTGTGAAGGACAAAGAACTGACCACTGATGGAAGCGAGTGAGGTCGCAGTGCACCAGCCATTGATGAAGTTAATGGCAATGCGTTCATTATCGAACTCGTAAGTATCGATATGAGCCTCATCCAAGCGACCAGCCGCAAGAGCGGTGACATTAACGACCTTAACATCGTAATGACGCTCGCTGTGCTTCTTGGGGTGGAGCCAGATGCCAAAGACATCGTTGGGGTTGCGTCCGTTGCGAGAACCGCAGAGACCACGAAGAGGGATGCGATGAAGCATGTTCGTATATATAAAAGTGCAATCATGTGAGAGGGGTCGGACCTCTCACAATCATGCGAACGATTAGATGTTGGACTCCTTGTTCATGGCTTCCGAAAGCGACTTCGCTTTGGCTTCGTTCTCCTTCGCTTCGACATAGTCGTAGCGTTCGAAGCCCACGCTAGTGGTCACGATGTTGTCCATCTTATCCATGACGAACATGACATGCTCGGTTTCGTTACGCTTCCAGCCACGGTGAACAGGGGCTTCACCGATGAGGCAGTTGCTCTTAACGAGCATCAGCGTTTCGAACATGACGCATTCAGCGAACTCGCTGAACTTGCTGATGTTCCAAGCGGTGTGACCACGAGCCTTGAGGCACGAGATGCGAACGGTGCGAACATCGTTCTCCTGCGGACGAGTGTAGTCATCGAACGAAGCGATGCACTTCATCGCCTTGATGAACTTATTCTTACCAGTGAAGGTATGAATCTCGTGACGGTCATAGTCACGAACACTGGGGTTATTGCTGACATCGCTGATAGCGATGATGATGATTTCAACATCCTGCATCTCGATGATGGTGGCATTGTGTTTGCCCTTCTCTTCGCCGTAGTTGCTGAGGGTTGCGGTTGCGGGGGTTTCGTTTTCCATGGTGTGTGTTTGGTTTGGTTTTGGGTTGTGCCTTGGCTCACGCTTCACGACATGTGTCACGCTCGCTTCGACAGATTAATAATACCACGCATTGGAGTTAATCAATGGGCGTGGTAGTTTGGGAAAGAAGAAGCGTGTAGCGTCAGAGGGTTTCGTTTTGCAACGGTCTCATCAACTACACGCTGAATTGCCTTAATAAGGATTTTTCTTAATCCTTTTCAGCAAACACTATGCAGAGCAGGATAATGGCAACCAGTATGCCAATCATATCGTGCACTGTTAGTTATTGAACACTGTGCCCTTCATTACTCGTTCGAACATATCATCATTGTTGCTCAGTGTGGCGATAGCCGTGAGCGTTGCTTGATTGATACGGTCAGACGCTTCGACCTGTTTCTTGGCATCGTACTTGCGAGAGATGCGTTCGGTAACAGCGTTGTACAGATTGTACATGTTGCGGTCTTGGTCCTCTTCATACGAGGGGCGATTCCAAACCTGTGCGACTTCTTGGTGGAAGCGGTCAGAGATAATCTTTCGATTAGCCAGACTTTGCAGGATGATAACGCCTTCTCGTTGCATAATCTTTCGGTTAGCAAGAGCACCGAACAGCGTGAGAGACTCCTCAAACTGTTTCACTGCTTGTGCGACACCAAGAGAAAGGAACTCAAGGTTGATAACGCCTTTGTGACGCTTGTTAGCACTGATTTCGTTCTGCAACGAAGTCATGCCGTTAGTGCACACGAGGCGAAGCATACCGACACGGAATGTCGCTTGAGACGAACCATCGTGCGAGTTACGCACACTGATTCGAAGAGCAAGGTCATCGCCCTTCTTCATTGAGTTCGCCTTAACCCTGCGGACATAGTTGCCGAAGGTGTAAGTAGAAGCCATGCGAGCACCGTGATTATACGACACGATATCTCGCTTGAAGTTGGACAGACCTTGCAGGGCGAATGCCATCTCGGTTCGGTCAAGCAACTCACGGTGTTCGATGACACTGTAATGTTCGCTGACCTGTCCGACAGGCATTCCGTTATCAGTCCTTCGGTTGCACCAATAGTTAGTCGGTGTGCCGTCACGAGTGAAGAGCGGTTCCTGCGTGATGCTGAAGTCAACATTGTCGCTGACTTCTGGAACACCATCGCTGAACTGCTCTAACAGGTGCTTGTGACTGGCTCGGAGTGCTTCTTTAGCGGAAGCGGAGGAGTTACCCTCGATGTGGTTGTTGTTGCTCATGTTGTTTATTATTTGCTGTCTCCTTCGGCTGGTGTGCCTTGGGAAGTTGTTAGTGTGGCACAATAGAAACGAGGCTTAGTTGCCTCGGCATCTGCAACCTTTTTGGCGGCAGAGAATGAATCCTTGATGTCAGTGCATAGTTCATCGTCTCGATAATGAGACAGGCTTTCACCTGCTTCACGACCAAGGCATTCGACTAGCCATGAATTCCATTCACGCTTGGATTTGTGTCCGCAGTTAGTCCACAAGCCCCACAGATTGATTAAGTCTGTTGCTTTCAACTTATGCGTCACGCCTTTGCCATCGACCTTGGTGTCGTTGACATGGAATGTGTTGCTCCAGTGCAACTTGTTCATGATGTACAAACGCCGCCAGCACTCTTTGAAGTTGTCTTCGTTGAGTGGGTTGTTGGCGGTGTCGAACATCAATCCCAGTTGGGTCCAAACGAGGCAGGTTGCTTCAACCCAATTGCATCGTTCTCCTTCGTGGTCGGTGTATCGGAACTCTTCGTGGTCAACCTCTCGACCACGGTGTTTAGGGGTGTGCTTATCGCAGGGCAGATGCCAGTCTAGGCTCATATGTGTGTGTGTGTGTTTATTGGTTGTCTTGCTCTTCAACGATTCGTTCGTTGTAGAGACTTGTTGGTTCGTTCATGATGGCTTTAATCATCACGATTGCCTCGTTCACTTTGGTGTCATCTACTAGGTAGGTTAGGGCAGATGATGAACCATGTGAGCAAGGGTCGAAGTTCACGGTGAACTTCAGATTGTTCTCAGCCCAACGAACGAACCTGTTAACCTCTGGAGACCTTTCGATATCCACAGGCTTGCAGTCGTTGTTAAGGAATGTGAATTCAATCTTACAATGGAGAGTTACCTCCGTGCTGAATGTAGTGAGCATGTCACTATTGTGTGGGATGATTTCTTGTTCCATTACTTTGAGTTAACGATGAACCCTTTCGCAGTTCCCTTCACCTTAGTTGCCACTCCCTTCGCTCGCAGTCCAATGACTGAAGCAGAGGCAGTAGCATTAAGAAAGCGAAGGTCATGCGTGTCACCGTCTATGACTTCGTAGCCGTGCCACATCTTTGGAAGTGGCTGGCCTCGTTTCGTATCGAACACCATCGCCACATTAACACCTGCCTCAAGAGCATGCATGGTGTCATCCATACGCCCATTGGCATGTGAGAATGTGAGGTGATATCCTTTAGGAAGGTTGCCACTACGAAACGCAAGTGCTCGCTTCAAGTCCTTTGTGTAATCGTAGAAAACAATTTCGCTGTGCCACTTCTCAATGACACGAGCAAAGATTCCATGATACAGGTCGGATGTCCCATTCAAGCGAACGACAGGATGAAGATTATTCTTCTTGCAGTTCGCAATGTGGGAGACGATGTCCTTGTTCAGAAGACGCTCAAACTCTTCTGGCATAGACACCATCAACTTGGTCTTACGGATGCGAGCCTCGTTAATCTTTGGGAATCGTTGTGCGTTGCCGCTACGATACAGACAAAGGTCACGACACTCTTTCGTTGAGTGATGGCACACATTCAATACCCCAGACTCCCTTGCGGGAGCGAGGTAAAGAATGGCTGTGCGGCATCCTAACTTTTCACCCTTCAGCGTCTTCGTGTTATGCGTTGTCAGCAGGTGCATCGAACGAAGGAGCAGGGAGTGAATTGCCTTTGGACTCGAACGCTTTTGCGAACAATTCCTTAATCGTCTTCTCAACGGTATCCTTGACGAGGTCAGCAACCATCATCTTGAACCAATCACGCTTGAGGTCATCAGCGATGGCATCGCTCATGTCTCCACGAGTGAGCACATCGTCTTCGTTAAGGTGCTCAGACTTAAGCATGACATCGTCAACGGACAGGTCATCTTCACTCAGCATGCCTTGGTCACGCCTCAACTTACGAGCGAGGTCGTTGAGTTGTGAGCCAGACAATCCATCGAGTGCCTGTTCGACATCGTAGGTCATGTCGTGATTACTAATGCCATCGCTAACCGCATCAGAGAAATCGAAGTCTTCGATTGCACTGTTTACGGCTTCCTCAATCGCATCACTTTGCGACTGTGTGTGTTCCTTAATCAACTCAATCACCCTTGCTTCGGTAAGCACAGGTACTGGGTCGATTTGTGTTGCATCGTTTACCTTTTCGCCTATTGGCGTGAAGGCAATACTGATGTTATGGGTCATGTGCATATTGTTTAGATACGCACTTACTTCTTGGTCGTTCATGTTTGTTTTGGTTTGGTGTTAGTGCCCGAAGGCACATTAATGATACCATGCATTGGACAAATGCAATGGGCACGGCACAGCCATTCCGACCAATGAAATCAATGGTTTGCTTCACATACCGACTATCAGTTTTAAAATCGGCTGAATCGCCTTTTTATGAAATTTTTGAAAGCCTTTTACTAAAAAAACTATTCACCAATTTTAGGCACATCCGAATTCGGCATATCGATAATTTCGCCTTCGATAAGTTTATTGAGATGCTCGTGGCTAATTCTTAGTCTGTTCTCAACGATTACCGTTGGCTGGTCTTGAAGAACGGCAATCTTGTCGATTAGGATTGCCAAGGACACAGGCATCATGCCAATCGGGATATCATTAATCTCATTATTGAGCCTGTGAGCACCCTTCATCACTATTCCTTTAAACAGTTCTGCCGTTTGTTTCTTGTAGTTTCCAATGTCGATGTGGCAGTCACCCATGTCCTGCCTAACGGCAACAACCGTATGCGAGGAAACTTTAACTTCCTCTTCGATTTCCTTCTGCGTGTGACCCTGTTCTGTCATCCAAACGATTTTCTCTTTCTTCTCTGGGTCTAGTTTCTCCATGCTTACAGACTTGCCATCGTTTTTGATACGCTCATATTTTGACTCAAATTCCATAATTACCTATCATGAACGAACACGCCCCTTGGTCAAGCACATTTACGGTCAAAATTGACCCTCCTAATAGTACGCACCAAGCGGCCCTTAGAATTTTGAAGTCAAAAAGTGGCAAAATGTTCGTTGGAAAATTAAAGAACTCAAAAATTAACCGTTGGTGCAGTTTATTTGAGGCCATCGTACAGGCGTACAAGCCTCCTTCTCCCCTTGATGCCCCGATTCGAATGAAAGTCAAGTTTTTCTACGCTCCTCCAAAGTACCTTATTAAGGAGTGCAAGAACGGAGACATTTGGAAGACCACAAAGCCAGACACGGACAACCTTGTGAAGGCGGTGAAAGATTCTTTGGCGAGGGTCGGATTTTTTGTTGACGATTCCAGAATATGCGATGAGACTGTTTGTAAGTTTCATTCACTAGAGCCACGAATGGAATTTGAAATTTCCACCCACAATGAACCCACAAGTACTAAAAATCACGGAGGCTGAGTATCGCTCTCTTCCGCACCTCAACGCATCGAAGTTCAAGGCTTTCTACAAATCGCCTTTGCACTTCAAGCATCAACAGCAACCCGAAGAGACCGAGGAAATGCGTATCGGAACCGCAGTCCACGGATTGCTTCTTGAGCCAGATTCCTTTGCTGGAAATTTTGCTTACGCTCCGCTTGGTCTGGATAGGCGTAAGACCGAAGACAAGAATCGGTATGCGGAATTTGTTGCCGCCTCAGAAGGCAAGATGGTGATGAAGGGCGAGTCTCGTGCGATTGTCGAAGGCTGTGTGAACGCTATCTCTAGCCACCCTACGGCTGTAAAGATTATGCGTAAGTGCGACACCGAGCAGGTCATTGTTGCTGACCTTGTTGAGGGCGTTACCTGTAAGGGTAAACTCGACCTCATCTGTGTGCCCTGCGGAGTCCTTGCGGACATCAAGACCACTGGTAAGAGTGCTGACCATGCCTCGTTTACCTATGCGATGCAGGACAGTCTCTACTGGCTACAGGCTGGCTTCTATGCCTTGCTTGCGGAGGCCATGTACGAGAAGGAGTTCAAGTTCTCGTTCATCGTGGTGGAAAAGGAAGCCCCTTACGGTGTGGCGGTGCATGCCATGTCTCCCGAACTCATGAAGCAGTGTAAGGACAAGGTTCGGCTCCTGCTGACTGAGTACGCTCACTGCCAGACGCACAATGCGTGGCGTGGTCTGAATGACTCTGTCATCTCAAGCCTACGAATCTAATGGGACCAAAATTTACTGGGGTCTGGGTTCCAAAAGAGATTTTGGAGCACGAGGGTCTCACTGTCACTGAGAAGGTGGCATATGGGATTATCGATGGCCTAGATGGGGAGGATGGTTGCTACGCCTCCAATGGCTACCTCGCTCGTATCTTGGGGGTGTCCTCAAGGCAGGTTAAGAATATCGTCAACGCCCTGCTGGAGGCTGGCCTACTTACCCGACAGGTACAGGCCAACGCCCAAGGCTCAGTACGCTACCTGCACACAATCACGAAGAAGGCTTTGATTGAGGCTACCAAGGAAACCAATTTCACTCCCCCAGTGAAGTCCACTTCCCTAGGGGGGGGAAGCCCACTTCACCCAAATAGAATAGAGGATAAGATAGAGGATATTAAGATACAGGAACCTCTGCCTTACGGCAATGATTTCAAAGAGGCTTGGACCAAGTGGGTTGAGTACAGGAAGGAAATCAAGAAGCCCATGAAGGCCACGACTATCCGTGAGCAGTTGAAGATGATGGCTGGTTGGGGCAGTGAACAGAAATGTGTTCAAGCCATCGAGAAAAGTATTGTCAACGGCTGGCAGGGTGTCTTTCTGGACAAGACCAATAAAACCAAAACGCTAACCAACAACGACCACGCCAATGGCTTCTAAGTGCATCCACTGCAAGCAACCCGCAGTCCCAGTCTGGGACGCTAACAGCGGTAAGTTCAAACCGTATGTAAATGTCTGCCTCGACTGCTTCCCAATCAAGGAGCACCACGAGTATCCGTACAAGTATCTGGAGGTCTTCGACAAGCACGGATGGACTTTTGCGGCTATCCACCCAGACACCCCAAGTGCCTTCATGCATACTGTGGACGCTCAGTTGTCCCCTTCGATGCAGAGGGCCATTAGCGAGTACCATCCAAACACCACGCAGAGCATCCTGCTCCATGGCGTGACAGGCACAGGAAAGACTAGGGCCGCATGGAGGCTCTTTAATCAAGCGTGGGTGAACGCATACCCAAAGACCTGCGAGTTCATCACGATGCGTAGGCTTGAGCAGAAGATTGAGGGAGGCTTTGCCAACCAGAACCATGGCGATGTCTTGGACACTCTAATCAATCGTGCCGTGCTGGTCATCGATGACTTGGGCAAGGAGCGGCTGACGGCTCGTATGGAGTCTGACCTGTTCGCCATCATCGATGAGCGTACCGCCAACGAGAGGGCTACAATTATCACCACCAATTATAACGGCACTGGACTCAGCGACAGGTTCCAGAACTCAGAGACTGGTGCGGCAATCATCCGAAGAATCAAAGACTACTTCAAAATCTATGGAGCCGCTTAAATATGTTGCACTCGTCCTTCTCAATACACTCTCTAGTGGACTCTTCGCCCGAACGGATATCGAGCATATCCTTGATGCCACAGCATACGCTGAGACTCAAAATCAAGCACTACTGGGAGATAGAGGACATTCTATCTCGGCATACCAAATCTACGATTCAACATGGGGCTTCATCTCTGACATCAGAAAGCAAAATGGTGAGCGTGTCTATGGATGGACTTCAGATGCGACCATTTCTCGTGCCTATGCCAAGTCATACCTTGAGTGGCTCAATTCAAAATATGTCGAACTCACCATGGCTGAACCTAAAGCGGAAACACTTTACCTCATGTACACCATGGGGTGGACTGGGAGTAAGCGTATTGGGTTCGTCATTTCTAAAGCACCTTCTGTTAAGCGAAGGGGATGTGCTCGATTCCTAAGCCACTATGTCAAGCGATAAATACTGGGAAAATAAATACTCCTACATTAAATTACATTTCGACCTTGCACAAATGCATTTGGACGAGATACTGTCCGACATAGCCGACCAAGAGAAGCGACAGATACACGCCCACAAAGCATCATTCCGAAACACTCTTGTTGACAAAGCCATTAAGGCAGACCAATTTGATTCTCCCAACCACAATGAATAACGAACAATACTCAGTAGTAAACGCCAGCAAGTATGTCATCCTGCCCGATGGTCGGATGGCTCGCTTGCTCAAGCCTGTGAAGGTTTCCAAGTATAATTATTATACTTACCGACAGGACGATGGAAAGGTCAAGCGAGTCAACATCGACTCTATTGACTCTGTCCGCAAGCCCTTCTCCACCACCGAATCCAAGTAACCCATGAGCGAAGAAAACTCGTTTGAATCCCGCCAAGCACTTCTCTGTGCTTCGCTTGTTAAGGCCATTGCTGAACTGGAAGATGTCCAGCCAGACAGCCAGAATCCGTTTCATAAAAACACCTATGCCAGCCTATCGGCTCATTTGAAGGCAATTAAGCCTGTGTTTGCTAAGTACGGTCTGGCTGTGCTTCAGTGCCCTATCGGTACTGACACTGCGGTTGGCGTTCGCACGATTGTCGTGCACGAGGCTGGTGGCTCCCTTGAGAGCGATTGCCTTATCAAGTCTGCCGACAACATGGACGGTCAGAAGGCTGGCTCAATCATCTCGTACCTTCGTAGGTACAGTCTGGCGGCTGTGGCTGGCATTAGCACGGCTGACGATGACGCAGAGACGGTTCGTGAGTCTGCCCCTGCCCAGCCTACCAAGTTCATTGCAAACCCCTCCTTCAAGCCCTCCAGTGGTGAACCAGACTTTACTCTTGTCGTGCCTTTTGGCAAGGCCAAGGGTACGGCTCTGCAAGACCTGCCTGTCAGTGACTTGAACTACTGGGCCAACACTTGGGAACCCAAGCCGTGGGAAAAGACTGGTAAGGTCAACCCAAAGGACTTGCTCCTTAAGAAGTCCGCACAAGCCTTGCATGCCATGAAATCGTCACAGCCCTCTGGTGACGATGTACCGTACTAAGTGAACTGACCCCTTAGTTCAACGGATAGAACATCTGCCTTCTAAGCAGAGAATCTTGGTTCGATTCCAAGAGGGGTCACTCCACGCCATGACACTAAAACAAATCTACATCCTAGCCCTAGCCGAAGGAATTTCGGCAAAGGAGGCTGGGTGGAAGTACAAAGTAAACTCAACCTCCATCTCAAAGAAGGGGTCTTACCACAAACTGCCACCACTTAAGAGCGACTACTTTAAAAAGGACTGTCGTGAACTTGAGAAACTAGATATCGGCAAACTCATGAAGTACAGGCAGAGCCTTGAGACCGAACTAGAAAAGGTGCAACTAACCATCAATAAAACCCTATTTAATGAACAACCCGAAGTGCAACACAATCAGAGCAGTGTCACTGATGTTAGGAATTCCAATTGAGGCTCTTGTCAAACTACTAGACACATATGAGAGCGAAAAAAAGCGTACTGAAAGCGGACATCCGTCTGGCTTACCTGCTGGGATGGGCGAAGCGAAGTGGGAAGCAAAAGTTTATAATGTTGACCATGGACGAAGCGGAAGCGATTCTACTATTCATGAGAACGAAGGACGCACCAATGCCAACCAGCGTGAGGGTTAGAGAATGAAACAAAAGCGTAGACCAGAACTAATGAGGCCAGCCCTCAAACAACTCACGCCATACGAGAAGAAGATTGTATCCACACATGGAATTAAGGTTGCAGAAATGTGGAAAGAACTTTTCTCAAAAAACAAATGGGTTCTAATCAAATGAGTAAGCGTCAAAAATTCATCGCTGTGGGAGACAACCATGGTGACATGGTAGACGAAGCAGTTGCTAAAGAGTTCTTTAAATTCTGCTCGGACTTTGACCCTCAACACCGCATTCATTTGGGAGACTGCTTCGATTTTCGGTCTATTAGGCGTGGTGCGTCTGGTAGAGAAGAAGATGAGTCTTTATTTTACGACATCAAGGCTGGCAAAGAATTCATTGAAAGATATGAGCCAACCGCATTTCTTTATGGAAACCACGAAGACAGGCTCAGTCAAATCATCTCGTCCTCAACCAATGGCATGGTACTTGATTATGTATCAAGCATTGACAGCGACATACGCAACCATCTCAAGAAACATGGCTGTCGTAAAATCTACGACTACCACGCTCATGACGGTGTTCACACGCTTGGCCCAGTCAAGTTTGTCCATGGCTACACATGTGGTCAAAACGCTGTCGAAGAGCATGCAAGGCATTACTGCGTCCCAGAAGGTGCTGTGGTCATGGGTCACCTCCATCGCATCGAGCAAGTCTGTGCCAAGCGGCACGGAGGGGCAGTCGGATTCTCTGGTGGATGTCTCTGCAAAAAAGGAGAAATGGAATACGCTAAAAATAGGCTCGCCACAAGCAAGTGGGGAAGCGGCTGGCTTTACGGATTTGTTGAAGGTCAAAATTGGAAAATCTGGCAAGCCCATAAGGTCGGTAAAAAGTTCATCTACTCTCACGCAGACCTATGAGACGCTCGCAAAACAGTTTAACGAGAGAGCAGTTGAACCTTCTTCAGCGGACCTTGCAAAACTCCTACACGGAAAAGCCCCCGAAAGGATGGTTCACAAGTGCAGAGTATGCAAAAAAAATAAGACGAAGCCTAAAAACCGCACAAAGAAGTCTAAGTACTTTAAGGGCAGAACATCCAGAAATTCTGTCAGAAAAAACTTTCCTCATCAGAGCAGGGACGAGGACATATCCTATTAAGCACTACTATGTTAAGAGCAAGAAAAGTAAGCAAAGCAGACCTTAAGGAAAACGATGAAACATACAAAGGAGGGATATTCCTTGAGCCTAGGGAGTGGCTCGATTCTGCTATTATGGGGAAGGACTTGTCTACTGGGGGAATCGTATACGATAGGACAACAGTCATCGAATGCTTTATGGCTAAGGACTCCCTTTCGTTCTTCCAAGCATCGGAGATGGTTGACTACAATACGGAACGCTCGCTCCCCTACATGCCATCGCCTAAACCTATCCTTCTCGATAATGATAGTAAGGGAGTACAACCTAATGATGAAGCGGAGGAGGATGGCGATGAGGACTAGTCGGGCTATCCATCCCCAGTAGGCGGTGGGGAATGGTAGCCACTATCAAGTCCTAATCCCAATGAGCATCCACGCCACATGTAGCCGCCTACCTTAGTCTTGATTAAGGTCATCGTGCTTTCTTTCGAGAGCACAGTCAAGTTCCTTCCTGTGAGAACGCAGTTCCCAGTAGCAAATGAGAGCCACAAGCAATACACAACCGATTACGGTGTAGGGGAACCAAGAAGTCATAATGACTGAAGGCAGTATTGCGGGTACGATAATGCAACCCATGCCAATAGAGCCGCAGATGGTTGCGGTCTGATATCTTGACATAAAGATTAGTCCAGCACACAGTGCCAAGAAACCAAACCCGATTACCCTGCAAGTGTTGGTAATGCTGGCAATTGTATGTTCAGTCGTAAGCCTCCTTGCCTCTGCTTGTGCCTGTTTCTCAACCAACTCTACTTGACGCTTAAGTGACTTATTTTCTTCATCTGTTTTTAATACTTTTGCGTATGCTTGCGTTGTTTCTTCAGATACTTTGGATGCTTCTATTTTTTCGCCCTGTAATACTTTTTCATCTTTAAGTGCCTTTTGGTATAATTGGATTTCGGTATTAGAAGGCTCCTTAATCCCAGCCAGTCTGGTGTAGGTAAGTTTTAGGACTTCTTTGGGAGGTCCGTCTTTAAGAGTTTCTGTAACAACAAATACAGCCCCAGCCGCTGAAGATATCTCAGATTCAAGTTGGTCGATGTACAGGTCTTTATCATTATTTTCAATTACATCTACACGAGTTACTACCTCTGCAACTTTGGGTGCAGTTGAACATCCAGTCAAGAGGATAGACAACAGCAGTAATCGTTTCATTAAAAGAGTTTACGCTTAATCCTTCCAATAACAAGTTCAAAAAGTTCTGGGGCAATAGCACCAGAAATACTGTAAAGGACAGACTTAAGCATCGGGTCGATATCAACATTATAAAGTGCGAAGTAAACTAGCACCCCAGTGATTCCCCCAGCCGTAATAAATCTAATCCAGCCAACAAACGAATGCCTATCTTTTGAGAGCAACAGTCTAGCGAACATTCCAACCGCACCAAGCAGGGCTATAATCCAGCCACCCTTGTGCAGTTCATCCGCAATCTCTCTTAAAGACTTATCTTCCACTGTGTTTAAAGATGGATGACACCGCCTCCTGTTCGCTCTTTTCCTTTGAAATCATGATGCCATTAGGACTAAAGACAACAAAGTCGCTTGTCCACCTGTTTCTGGCATCGATAGCCTGTTGTCTTAGGATTACAAATCCCTCACTGTTTTGTACAGCAGTCCAGTCTTGGAAGGCTGGCTTAGGGCTATCACCGACCATGATATTACCTTCCTTGACAACACTCCAAGTGGTCTTGGCATCCACCCTGTCAGAGTGAGGCACGGTAGGGGGAGGGCCGCTGGTAACGCCCTTCGTAGAGCCAGTGTCCAGTTGCTGGGCCACGGAGGGTCTCTTTTGCTCTGCAAGAGCCTTGCTGGTATCAAGGAGTTGCTGTCTTGCCTCAACCACTTCGTCTCTGAGTTTCCAAGAGCCATTGACCTTCTCGTAGTCACCGTTGTGCAGTCTATCCCAGACATCAGTGTTGGGGTAAATGGTAATCTGCCTCTTGTTGTTTCCAGTCTGGATGTAGGTGGTCTCGGAGTACTGTCCAATCTTAACCAGTTCAGCGGTGAGTGCTTCAATGACCTGCGGAGGCAGGGAGCCACCGTGAACATCAAAGAAGTTCTTGCTGTAAGAACCAAGTTGCTTGGCGGGAAGAACAGGCTGACCAGCCATAGATGTTGCCAGAACCTGTGCAGAGCGTAGGTCATCGGCAAAGAATCTAATGCCAATCTGGATTCGCTCAAGGTCTGGAGCAGTCATCACATGGGAAGGGGGAACCTTAACTCCAGCGTCATCACCAGTGAAGAACAGTTTAAACATGTCTCCGTGCTTGAACGCAACAAACTTTCCGTTGGGGGTTCTGAAGAACGCATCGCTAGGGTCTGGGTTCACAATCTCTGGCATGCCAAAGTCGTTGTACTTAAGTTGGGTGCTTACAGGCTCTGGGTTAGCAGAGATAAGTTTAAGGTCATCATTAAGTGCCAACAGGTTAGCCTTAGCGTCTGGCCTAGAGTTGAGGAACTGCTCCACTCTTCCTTTGTAAATCTTAACGGCAGACTCGGTCTTAGCCAGTTCAAGGAGAACCTGCTGGGTAGCGGTAATCTTGTCACGGCCCTGCTGAGTAAGTGCTTGCTCAATGCCAGTGTACCAAGCCTCGGCACTATCCATAGAGGCATCGGAGTGTGCTTGGGTCTTATTCTCAATGGCAATGTTGTCACCAGTCTTATCAATTTGCTCAACGATACCCCTTGCGTTTCTAGACTTGAAGTCTCCTTCAAGGCCAAGCCAAGTCTTAGTCTTCATGTTGGCATCCTGCCCACTGAAGATACTGCTAATCTCGCCAGCCTCATTGCTGAACAATGACAGCATGTAGCCAATGTATTGAGGGTTAGATACAAGTTCGGAGACGCTGGTGTACTTTGCGATGCCAGTCTTGATTTGAGGAATCGTGTGAAGGATGTAGTCTGCCTCTTCAATCTTAAGTTTGGACCAATCCATCTTACCATCAACTAGGTTCTCTGGTCTGGTAAGTTCGGCAAGCCTTGCTTCTCCGCTGACTCTTGCAATGGCAAGGTACATCTTGGGCTGGTCATTCATGGCCTGTTTAACCCAGTGGTTGTAAAGCGTGTTAACTTTCTGGACTTCCAGATTTACATCAGAGTCTGGAGAGATGGTCTTAAGAGAATTCTCGTACTCGGCTCTCCAAGTATCCTTGACTGGCACATGGTTAGGACCGTCTGGGTTAATGATGTCGGGGAAGTAAAGGCTCACTAACTTCAAGTCTTCAGCGTCAATGCCAACAGGCTGACCAGTTCTCTTATACTCAGACTGAAGTCTGTTAGCATATGAAAGAGCCTTATCGAACAGGTCGATTTCTCTTAGGCCACGGAGTGCACGAATCTGTCCTTCGATAGCCTCTCCGTCAGAGACATTTTTAAGGACGCTGTCAACGGAGATTTGACCACCGATGATGTTGCCCTGTCTTTCAGAGTATTTCTGGTCGAACTGGTAGGTGCTTTGTTCTCCAGACTGCCACTGAATGGGTCTCTTGCCTCCCTCTGCGTTCTCCATCTTGACTCTGACTCCAGTGGATTCACTGGTAGCCTTGGTACGCTGATAGCCAGCACGAACTTCATCACGAGTCGGATAGAATTCACTCCAAAGAGTCGGGAAGATTGCTTGATACTTGTGGTCCGCAGGGAACACACGCATCGGGTCAGAGGTAATTCCCATCTCTTGGAACTTCTTCAACGAAGTCTCAAGTCTCAAGTCGAGTTCCTTTTGTTTTACGGTAGCCTCTCTAATGTATTCGGCAGTCTCCGCACGGATGCGAGTTCTGGTAGCATCAAGCATTTCGTGGTGATGTCTAAGGAAGTCTTCGTATTGAACACGGAGCGGCTCTGGCAACTTCGCATAAGAATCAACAAGGGTGTCGCTGTTAATCTTGTGGACGATGTCGTATTTGCCTTGGGCTTCAGCAAACAACTTTTCAAGCATTGCATCTCTCTTGACAGGGTCTGCTTCTTGTAGGGCAAGTTTCTTCTCAAGATTAGCCTTGCTAAGTCTGTGAGCCAACTCATCAGCCATGAACTTATTAACCTTCAGTTTGAAGTCGGTTCCTTCTGGGCTTTTGTCCCAAGCCATGATGCCACCAGAGTTCTGTTTAACATTTAGGTTAGCATCACCAATGATGTCACGCCTAGTCGCTTCATTATCTGCGATGTCAAACACGCTATCGTCATGAAGGTAGTCGTTAAGGTTAACTCTGTTAGGGTTAGACTCATCAATCGTAGCCTTATGCAGACCAATCATGTCAGCCATAGCATGCTTAAATCTCTGGTGCATCTTATGCGGACTGAGGTAAGACTCTCCCTCAAGCGGGATGAATCTCGGCATGGTATAGAAGTCCTGCCTAGGCTCCACATTCATAGACACCTTTGCTTCGTACTCGGACAGGGCTACATCAGTTTCTGGGGCTGGCTTCTTGTCCCTAGCCAGTTCCATCTTGTAAGTCTCCCACTCAACCTCAGACATCTGCTTCACGATAGAACGCTTCTTGCCAATTCTTACCTTGGCTAGTGCACTTCTCTGGTTCACCTTGCCGCCCTGTGCGGCATGCAACTGAAGTTCAAGGTCTTCGATTTCCTTAACCAGTTGCTGGTAAGTCTCTCCCTTAATCTTGTCTTGAATGTCCATTAGGACTTCCTGCTTACCAAGAGGAAGCATCGTCTCATCGCTGGCTCTCTTGGCCTCAGAAAGTGCATGCTCAATTAGAGCCGCCATGTCTCCCTGCGAGATAGCACCCTGTTCAGCAGGGGCATACTCGTCTGGGATTCTCAACTTGTTGTGGACCTGTCTGCTGTCGGTCATGAACTGTTCATGTGCCTTCAGTTCATCGATGTTAGCAAACACGCCATCTTTGATAAGACGCTTTGCGACTTCTGGTCTAAGCAGGTATCCTCTTCTAGAAAGGAACAGCAAATGACTGTCTCTTCTGTCGCTCAACTGCTCAAGAGGGCCGTCAAGTTCGGTGATAGCCTTTTCAAGTTGAGCAAAATCCTTGATGTTTCTTTCCTTAAGTTTCTGAATAACTTCAGCCTGTATCTGTCTCTGCTGTTCGACTTTAGCCTTAATCAACTTCGGATTGTTAATCAAAACATTGGCAATCTTCTTTCTTTCTTCGACAAACTTAGGCTTAATGACTTCAGAAAACTGCTTGGTCAGCCTATCGGCAACAGACCTAGCCGCCTCAAAGGAGGCAGTCTGAGGGTCGCTCATAGTTCCAACCCACTTATTCAGTGCCTCAACGGTGGTAAGTCTATCAACTCTTTCGATGCCAGTGAAGTTTCCAGAGTCATCAAAGATAATCTTATACACATCTCCAATCGCTTTTGAAGAAAAATTACCGCTGGCTTCTTCGGCTTGTTTAAGAACATCAGAGGTTTTAGCCTTAGTCCCCTTCTTGGTTCTAGCAACGCTACTGATAAGGGCGTTCTTGCTATCAGAAGTAACCAACAGCATGTCTCCAGATTTAAAGACGGCTAGGTTTTTCCATTCTGGCATGATATCGCCAGCCTTAATCGTCCTTCTCTCGTCAATCATCTCAAGGTTCTGACCAAGGCCAGACGGCTTGTCTGGGTCATAGTCTGGATTAGGAACCTTCTTCTTAACGATTCTTTGAGCGTTAGGATTCTCGTATTCAATCTCAGTTTCGTGAGTGATTAGTCTAAGGATTGATTCAGCCTGTTCATCACTGACACGCTTAAGGCTTTGGAACACGACATCAGCCGCATTGTTTTCATTCAAATCGATGATGGCGGCTCTCTTCGCTTCTTCAAGAGAAGGGAACTTCTTGTCCATAATCTTCCAGCCGTTAGCACGATGAGCGGTATACTCACCCTTCTTGTATCCGTAGGTAAGTCTGGCGATGGTCTTCATGCCATCGTATTCAAGCAACATCTCGTCAAAGTTTCTGTAAGCCTTAGACTTGGACTCTCCGCTGAGGGTGGTATCCTTATTCCAATGGTAGTGCTTAACGCCATTGATTTCAACAACCTCAATCTCACGGAAAGGAACAACACGCAGTCCTTCTTCAGCAGAGGGGAAAACAGTTCTTCCTCCTTCGGTCTGCCAAGGGGCATCAGAACCCTTTTCGGTTAAAATTGCTACGGTGGGTCTGCCTTCGTGGGTAAGGATTTGTGCATTGTTAGTATAGGTCTGCACCTTCTTCTCACCTCTGGCAAAGTCTCTAATACGCTTTGCGTTTCTTCCGTTGCGGACCTCGTCAATACCGTCCCAGCCTTCCCATCCCTTCTTGGAGAATGCAATGTCAGCAATCTGCTGGGGGCTTGCTTCCTTAAGATGGGCTTCAACATCCGTGTGGCTTTCCGAACCATCGCCAACATCGTTCTTAGTGACGGTTGCAATGAGTTCCTTTCTGAGTGCTTCAATGGAGTCGGCTAGACCAACATCACTGACATACTTGTCTCCAGACTTTCTTCCAGTAACTTGGACGCTAGTCTTTTCAAACTTCATCGATTCGGGAAGTTTAAGTTTCTTAAAGTTGAGACCAATGTCGGGCTGTTCTGGCTTGTACTGCTGTACATAATGACCAGAGGTTCCTAGGCTAGAGCGAATAACATCTCCGCTTCTGGTCCATCTTCCAAGATTGTCCTGCTTGTTGAACTCAAGTTCATCGCTCCATCTAAGGGAGTGCAGACCGTGTCTAAGAATCTCAGCCGCAGACTTTCTAAGATTGGTGTTGGTCAACTCATAGGTCTGAGTGAACTGTTGACGCATCTGGTCAAGTCTAGCCTTGAATTCTGGGGTGGCCTTTCCTTCAATTTCAAACTGTTTGGCAAGTGCCTGTGTCAGCATAATCAAACGCTGAGTAGGGCTTCTATGTCCATCTCCAGCCGCAGATTCGGTCATGGTCTGATAGGCCGCATCAAGAAGAGTGAAGTTTTCCTTTACGCTTCTTCCAGACTTTCTGCCTTCGGGGATGTCAGTAACACCCATAGCCCTACCCTGCTCTGCCGTAATGTCTTCATAGGTAGAGGGAATCGGGTTGCCCTTGCTGTCTCTTTCCCATCTAGACCTCATCTCAACACGCTCAGTGCTCGGAACCGTTCCAAGCAAATTGTCTGCAATGTCAAACATCTTATAAGCAGACAGGGAAGTGATAAGTTCTTCCTCCAACTTCTTAAGTTCTTCTTCGTACTGTCTGGCCTTAGCGTCTCTGAATGCTTCGGTGGCTTCAAACGCTTGCTTTCTGCTGGCAGATGCCTTTCGCAGTGCACTTCTTCTGACCCAATGGTCCATCAAGACGGCATCAACCATTTCAATGTGACGCTTTTCAATGTCGGCAGGGAGTTCCTTGTATTCCTTATATCGTGCATACTCTCCGTTGCTCAGAGATGCAATGACTGCAAGGCTAGGTCTACCAGCACGAACCAAATCAATGCTGGAATCTCTAAACACGCTTCTCATTACAGTAGCGTTGGCCTCGGCCTCGTCCAACTGTTCAAGGGATACTCTAAGTTGTCTCTGGGCCTTCATTTGTTCCTCTTCGGGCTTACCCTTTCTCTTCTCACGCTCTGCTCTCTGCAACTTACGCATCAACGCATCCTTACGCTGTTGAATGCTGGCTCTGTTCTTGTTGATTGAAGCCATTTCAATACGAATATTCTTGGCCTCTTGGTCAATCTGTTGCTGGTAGGTAAGTTTCTTCTTCTGTCTCGGTGCAAAGTTGCCGCTAATCGTGTCCAGAAGACTGATGCCAGTCTGCTTAAAGTCTTGGAAGTCGGTAAACGCAACGCTCACTTCTCCTTCGTGTTGGAACTTGATGGCTCTGAATCCGTTATTATGTAAATCCTTTTTGTCAAATCTTGAGAGGTAGTCGTGGGGCACATTGCCGTGACCAGTGATGTCAAGAATCTCTTCTGGTCTTACGCTCAAATAGCCAACCGTGTGTTCATTGAATCTGCTAACAGTAGACGCTTCACTGAAGTGACTGATGTGGAAGTCTCCAATCTTTCTGGAGGCATACATACGCATCGGCTCACCAGTGGGAGTCTTAAACGCAGACTCCTCCATGTGAATGGAATCAGAAACGGAAACTTGGTAACCGTGGTGGTCACGCTGGTGACGCTGGACTGGCTGGAAGCCACCCTTCGGGGCAACCATCTTAGCAAGGATAGCCATGCTACCGTTCTTGGCAATATGGTCTGCGGCATCAGATTGGGTAACAACCTCCCAAGACGGCTTGTCGTATGTGCCAACATTGCCAAAGACATTCTGCTGACCAAATCTCTTGATACGCTGTGCGACAGGTTCGGCATCCTTATTGATTACGCCAGAAAGAAGGAACTCAACGCCTCTTCTTCTAAGGTGCTCAAGACCTTCAGCGTACAAAACATTTCCAAGTCCAAGGCTTTGGTATGCTGGCTCAATTCCAGTCTCGTTAATGTAAGCCATTCTCTGCATTTCCAAGATATCCTTGGGAAGTCCGTACCTCTTTAGGTAAGTGTCATGAATCGCTCTATCAAGCGACATGATTTGAGAATTAAACTCTCCAACCTTTTCTGGCATACCGCTGGTCAAGTCATGAATGTACCCATCCATGCTAATGATGTCTCCACCATGTCCCATGCCGCTTGAATGATTTGAGGTTCTGTTTTCAATTCTAACCAGCATCAACTGAAGTGGGTCAACATTGTCTTGAAGCGGTTTACTGCTACCCCAGCCACGCTTCTGTGCGTAGGTTGGGCTTACGGATGGGTCGAATTTTCTCGTAATAATGCCTTGACTCTTTTTGTCAGCCCAAGCCGCACTTACAGGTTCTTCATATCTAAGTCTAATTCTTCCGTTAAGAGGTCTTCTAGTAAAACTGGTGGGAATCATTGCCTGTCTAGGAGCATAGTTGCCCTGTGCCTTAGCATGGGCATAATCATGGTCATAGAAGAAACCTTCACCCTGTAGGTGGTTGATTCTGCCACTGATTCTATCAAGTCTAAGAGAGGTCCACGGAGTGAACGCCTCGTTCATATGTGCGTTTCTAAGTTGAGCATGCAGTGGGTAATGGAAACCTTGGTCCTGCATGTAACTTTCACTGAAGCCATCCTTGGGCGGGTGAGCACCAATAGCCGCATTAATAATGTCACGCTTTGCTCTTCCAATCTTGCCGCCACCAAAGAAGTCCGCACCAGCCATAGCAACCTCGCCTCTGCTGTAGTTGCTCAAGAGACGCTTAATGTCAAAGTGCATCTCGGCTTCGCTTGCGTACACAGACTTGACATATCCAGAGCCGACAGACCTAGCGGCATCCATAGGTCTCATGTGGTTGAACATGTAGTTCACTCGTCTGTCGATGGCGTAGTAATCAATACCGTTAACCATCAACTGAGGGTTACCAACCTTGTACATGACATCCGTGTCTTCAAGGTCCATCTGCTCCTTCTCAAGAAGGGTAAGTCTCTTTCTCTCAAACTTAAGAACGACCTCATAGGGAAGGATATGGCGTTCCTTTTCAGTGCCTTCATAGCGAGTGTTGTCTTCGCCAGTAGGTCTTCCCTTGGTGTCGAAGTTAAACTTCTGCCTCTTGTCGCTTGAGTAAACAAACTGCATGATGTTGTTACCATCAATCCCCTTGGAGTGAATAGTTCTGGTAAGGGCAAACACCCTGTTCGCAATCGTAGAGCCGAACACATCGGTGAACAAAGTCTTCTCCGCTTCAGTCATGTAGCCGCTAATCTTGAACTGCTTCTTGCCTTCAAACTGAGACTCGTGAGCCGCATACTCAAGGTCTGCTTCGTCAAATTCAGTTCCCTTCTTCTGCTGTTTTTCAAGAACCTTAGCCTTACGCTTCTCAGCGGCCTCAAGTTCTCTCTGATTCTTTTCGTACTCAGCAGTATTTTCTGCAATCAGTTTCTTGGTGGCCTTAAGGTTGGGTCTTCTATTTGCTGGCATGTACGCACCAGCAGGAGACTGCTCCGTCTCTCCACCAATCTCTGTAAATCTAAGCCCCTTGTTGGCGGGGTCCATCTTTGCGTGTCTAGCAAAGAACGAAGTGAACTTGCCTTCCTGCTCTGCGTTGTATTCGGCATCGGTCTTTCTAACCATCTTGCCAGTGCCGTCATCCTTATAGAGGTGGTCGAGTTCCTTAAAGGTAATCTCGTTGCCAGTAAGTTCTGCCGACTTTCTTGCAGGGAAGCCCCTAACAGTATCGGTGTCCTTTCGCATCTTATCCACAACCATCTTCATTACTCTGTCAAGTTCTGGGATGATTACACGCCTTCCTTTAGAGTCCAAGAAGAACCCTTCTGGATTGCCAGCCTTGAACTGAATTCTGCCACCAGCGGCTTCAACATCGTGCTTCATCAGTCTGTGGACAGTATCAAGTCCAGAGTTCCAAACGATGTCTGCAAAGTTGTTTAGAGGGCTGTCACCACGGAGGAGGTAGTCAATAGGCTTATCCTTAATGTATTTTCCGAAGTAAGACTCCGCAAGTTCTTCAAAGATTGGGTAAAGGGTAGACGGCTTCTTGCCCTGTTTGACTTCATCAATGGCTTCGTTGAACTGCTTAAGGTTGGCTCGCTGTGCTCCATCGTTAGGCGAGGTATCGTCCAACTCCATGTACGCATCTCTAAACTTTTCAAGAAGGGCAACTCGCTTTTCTTGCGGCATCTTCCAGAGGAAGCCGTCATGGTCTTCGGTTCCAAGCAGACCCTTGGTAACATGCTCTCTAAGAAGGGAGCCGTATCTGTCATTAAGGAGTGCATTGTGGAACAGTTCGCCAGAGATAGCGGACGGAGCCGCATGGTCTGCGTTGATAATAGTAAATACTCTTCCGTCCTTTCGTCTGGTAGTGTAGCCACCAAACTGCGGATTGCTAAGTTCCTTCTGGTACTCCTGCCAATCGGCATCACCAAGCAGGTCACGAATCTTATCAGTAGTAAGGATGAGGTGAGTACCGTTCTTTTGTAGTCTTTCAGTGGCGGCAATGCCAGCCATCACCTTATACATGGCCTCGTCTCCGTGCTGTTCCTTTACATTCTTAAGCAAAACTTCAACGCCTTCCTTCTTGGGAGCATCAAATCCTTCTGCGACATAAGCGAAGTGCTTCATCACATTATCAATCTGCTTCTTGCTTCTGTTTCCATAGATACCGTAAACAGACCCAAGCATGTGCATAGAGCCACCAAGGCCGATACCAGTACCGATGCCATGATACAAGCCCTCTTCACCACCAAGGGCATAACCAAATCCAGCACCATAAAGAGAGCCGTGGAAAGACGCTTGAGCCATTCGACCAAGATAATCGGTAAACCCACTGGAGAAGTTAGCCATCTTGCCAATCGTTCTAACGCCAGCATCAGAGGATTGATAGGCAAGGCGTTCAGCGATGCTAAGATAATGAGGAGTTCTTGCGTGAGCAATGGCTTCAGCCATGGTTCTAGCACCAACCTCGGTAACCTTTGCAGTAGCCCAAAGGCCAGCCGCAGGTGCAACATAAGGCATATGAAGAAGAGCAGTGCCAAATAACGCACCCTGTGCCGTTCTCAGAATCTGTTCCTTGGGGACAATCTTTCCGTTAGAAGTCGTAATATTCTCAATGCCAAAAAGGTTTTCAATCTTGTTACCGACATAGTTATAAACACCTTCACCGACTCCAGCGGTCTTAGCCGCACCCTTCTCAAGAGAGAGAGCCATCTTTTCGGCTTGGATTGAACCCTTAGCCATTGCGTTTCCTAGGTGTTCGCCTAACTCAATAGCCATAGCGGTCTTTCCAAGTGCTCTGGCAACAGCACCGCCAATCTTCATAGGAGGGAAAATAACGGTAGGGTCAAGGACCATGCTACCGCCAGCAACGCCAGCCTTATTGAAACCCTTCAACTTAACGCCACCGACATCAAACTCACGAGGGATAAATCTACCCTCTGCGGCAACCGTAGCCATTTCACGATTGAACTGTGAGAGTTTAAGGTAATCTTGATACTGCTCTTCTGGGGTTCCAGTAGTAAACAGTGCTCTATGAATAGGGCTTGCGGGGTCATACTTGATAACATCAAGCATGTTAAGGAAGTACTGAGTTCCAGTATAAGCCGCCTCAATGGTAGTGCCAGCCAGCGTATGAGGCTTGGCAATGTCTCCAGTCTTAACCATGTCCCAAGCACCACCAAGCATAGTACCAGCGGCATGCCCAATTGCATCAGTAATCGTAGCAAAAGCACCCTGCTGGTTCTTCTTTCTCCACTCAAGGTACTTAGGGTAATTCTGTGGAGACGCAACATATCCTTGGCCTCCGTAGTTACCAATCATGTAAGCCTCACGCTCACCAATCTTATCATCTTCCTCTACTTGGTTAAGGGGAGCCTCGTTAGTCGTAGCAACTGGCTTCTGAAGTGCATCAAGAAACTTAAAGTCATTCTGAATCCTCTCCGCATTGGTAGAGTCAGAAAAGTGTAATTGGTTAGCCATTGATTACTTAGTCTTAGTTGCGGCTTCGGAATCGGCAAGGATTTTCTCTTGTTCTGGAGTAAGAGTAGCACCGCCAGCCCTTGCTTTCATGAGTTCAACAGCCTTTGCACCGATACCTCTTGCGGCTGAATCAACAGAAGCCCAACCCTGCGAGCCGTCTGCTCTTCTAACGCCAGCCACTCGCATCTTAACTTCGGCTTGGTCAACCATGATAGTCTTAAGTCTTTCAAGGGCCGCAATGTTTGCTTCCTTAGAGAACCAACTCAAGAATCTATCGGGATTCTGCGTGAGTTCGTTAAGTTTTTCTTGGTCTTCTTTCGTAACTACCCCAGGACCAACGAGTAACGCACGATTGACCGCCTGTGTGAGGGTGGCAATAACATTATACTGAAGTCTTGCGTTCATGTTAAGGCCCATCTTATCGAGGGGGCCAAAGTTTCTGTGAATATCAATGAGTGCATCGATGTTATCAGAGAAAGACTGAACTGGTGCAAGCGAGGCCCAGAGTTCTTCAACGGTCTTATCTGAAGGCTCTTGGGTTACAACGCCATCAACCATCAATTTACCGAACTGACCCTTGACAGTTCTGGCCTGTAGTTTGTTAGTAGCAATGGTTTGAGCAAGCGTCTGCTCGTTTTCTGAAATAGCGGTATTTTTCTTCTGGGTAGCGTCATGCCACTTCGGTTCAGCCGCAGTGCCAATGTTAATCATTGTAGTGTACTTTCCAGTAGGTCTTCCGTCAGTTCCAAACTCTGGGATGTTCTTAACGGTCTGAGGAACCACACCCATCATATACGCAGACTCTGGGATTGGGATAGTTAAACCTTGTGCCTTGAATCGAGCCGCCGCCTTCTGGTAACGCATGCTCGCAAGAGTGCTACCATCAGCAATTTCACGCTGAACGGTTTCAAACAAACCAGCCTTCTCAAACGAGAGAGCAATGTCTCCAGCCGCTTTGTCTGCCTTGGCAACGGCTTGAGTGTGATGACCAAGCGTAGCCAGTTCGGTCTGACCAGCCCTAACAAGACCTTCCTTAAAGAAGTCCTGTAGTGCATCAATTTGTCTATCGTTTAGTGAATTAGTTCTTCTTCCAGTCCAAGACCAGCCCTTCGCAAGAGGAACACCATTGTATTCCTGCGGAACTCCATTCGGGAAAGCCTTCTTAAACACACCACCAGTGCCACCTTTTTGAATTGCCTCAAACAGTTTGAGACCATTAGAACCTCTGTCTGCAAGACTCGGCTTTCCGTCTACGCCCTTCGGTCTTTCACCACCAGCATCAAACGCTTCTTCTGGGCTGATACCAAGAGAGTCTCTAAAGAATCGTCTAGACCTAGCAAGTTCAGCGTCAGTCTGGGTAATCTGTTCTGGGGTACTCGAAATTCCAAGCAATTCAGCAAGTTTGGCCCCAGTCAGTTTAGCCGCATATTCAAACTTATCCTTGTCAATGACTTCACCAGTGTTCTGGTCTACGCCCATCACATACTTTTCTTGGTCGGTAGCATCTCTGTCTCCAACCTTAAGATTCTTTACGCCAACGCCACGAGGAACTTCAACGCTTTCAGTGGGCTTGCCAATGTCAGCACTATTAACTTCATCAAGAAACGCTTTAAGTTTCTGTTCTGCGTCAAACTTAATCTTATCTTCAGCCGCCTTTTGAACAGTTGCCTGTGCCTGTGCACGGAGTCCCTGTGCCTGTGCCTGTTGCAGTTCAATCTTAGTTTCCTGCTCGGTTTGCTTCTGGATGGTCTCATGGGTCATTAGGAACTTCCCAATGTCCTGCGTAGATAGGTTGCTGATGCCACCACTGGACTCAGACTTCTTTAAAAACTTATGGATGTAAGACGGAGCCGCATCACCCTTGACACCAAACTTTTCTTGAATCCCTTCAGCCGCACCAATCAACTGCTCACGCTGTTGCTTCAATACTTCGTATTGCTTACGCTGTGCGTCACGCTCTGCACCAAAAGCCTCTGGACCCTCAAGAGACTGAGCCGCATTAGACTTCTGCCAACCAAGCAGATTTGGGTCAATGTATGACTCAGCCATTAGCCGAATCCTCCAGAGAATGCACTGATGCCATCATCAATCATGCCGCCAGCCTGTTTCCACATGCCAGCCTTCCACTGCTGTTGAGCCAGTCTATTAGAAACATCAGCCTTGTAACGAGCCGCATCCTGCGAGAAACCACGCTCCGATTCGGGATTAAAGATACCAGTATTATACTGACCAAGAGCCTTGCCAGCGTCACCATAAAGACCAGCAGAGTATCCCATCTGTTTCTGACCGCTAAGGGTAAGACCAGCAATATTGTCAGCCGCACCAGCCTCGTTGTTGTAAACATTCTGGAGCATCTTCTGGCCCATCATCATTCTGTCCTGCGACATACCGTAGTTGCCAAGGACATTAGCACCAACAGCCTGTCTTCCGCTAAGACCCTGCAAGCCAATCTGACGATTAGCATTCTGAGTAGCCATGAATCGGTCTCCAGCACTCAGTTGACCAGAAGCGTACTGCATGCCTTGATTGTACATCTGGCCCTGCGTGGCTTGCATAAGCGGAGTCATGTACGCATTGCGAGCGTTGCCCTGCAATCTCTGCATCATACCCAACTGAGCACCGCCAAAATCTTCCTGCATTCCCATGCTCTGGTTCTTAGTCTGCTGGAGCATTCCAAGATAACCAGCATTTCCATTGCCTCCAAACAACTGACCGCCTAGAGTAGACTCATTGAGTCCCTGCCATTGCGGTCTCCACTTAGATTCGGCATCAAGGTAGTTCTGTTGCCAGCCCTCCTGCATGTCGATGTTCTGATTTCCTACTTCTCCATAGGTCTTCGGAAGGGGCATATCCTTCGGTCTGGATGCAAATCCAGCAACTAGTGAACCTAGTCCCATGTTAGTAAAAGAGTCTCATGTTAGAATTTGATAATGTAGTTTAGGGCCACATTTCTGGGGCGGGTTTCAGTGCCAACCTTTGCGGTATTGGTATCATGCATAGCATTACCAGAAAGAGGGGCAGAACCTAATCCATACCACTCAGAGTCGCACCAGTAATTGAGGTAGTCAGTGCCATAGCCGTTGTTGGCATAAGAACGACAATCAGAGTTGGGCGTAGTGTGCTTGTGTGCTTCAAGTTGCATGTCCTGCTTAGAAGCAAATACACGACCACTATCAACAGCCACAGCAGGAGTACCTTCAGTTCTGCCGTTAGACCAACCTCGGATGAACTCACCACGGAGGTCGGGAACCTTAAAGTCAGCCTTGCCAGTGCCACCAAAAGTAAGACCAATAAGGGTCCAAAGCGTTTCGTACTGAGTATTGGTTATGGCATTCAGAGACTGACCATCGCAAATAACCCAACCAACAGGAGGGCTGAGAGCAATGTAAGCAAGAACGCTACCGACAGGAGTAAGACTATCTCCATTAATGGGCTTTCCAGAGACACTGAGCGTATCAGTCGTAATAGAGTTTGCATCGAGGGTATTAGTTACAATGTCAGTTGCATTGATAGTCTTAGTAAACTGGCCCTTAGTTTGCTGGAAAATGTCTCCACCCTTAGTAATGATGATTCTGTCGGTGTCGGCAGTAATCGAGTTAGTGTCCTGCTCATCAATAGCCCCAGCCAAAAGTTGGGCATTATTGACATGTGCGTTAAGGTTTTCAGCCGTAACTTCAGATTTAACACCACTTGGTTCGTATGTCCAGCCGCTAGAAATTTGTGCCATAATTATTTTTCGCTTCTTAGGTCTCTACCTTCGGCTGTAGCCTCGGTAACGATGGAGTAAACACTTGGTCTTCCTTGAAGAGAAGTCAATTCATATTCAATAGCAGTTCCTTTTTTTCGAATCGGAAACGCTCTCGTAAGTTCCTCTCCATTAGAGGCCGTAGAGATATCAGCCAAGTATGTGGTGTCTGGGTTAATGGTGTTTGCGGTAACCTTAATTGCACCGTCTAGGCCATAATTAGCGTAGAATTCGCAGGAAACAAAGCGTTTCTGCTGAAGCGTACCAAAGTCCATTTGTCTGGTTTTGGCGTACATTTGAATATTGGAAAAGTCAAATTCGTACTCGTTAAGGTAAAAAGTTACCCACTGAGGCAGTTTCTTGGCTCCGCTGGTCTTACCAAACTGGTCAACATCTAGTTCTTCTGCAAGGAATAGACCATTCTTGTTGTCAAGGAAGAACAGTTTCTTTTGGCTACCAAATCTGGCTACCAAAATATTGTCAATGTGGAAGCCAATAGGGTAAGTATCTACGGACTCCCAACTCCTATTGTTAAGATTATAAACGAATACGCTAATTCTGCTTACGCCATCAAGGACAATCGGAACAGACAGGTAGTATCTGCCAGCAAAGATTTGGCCTACCGCCTTGTAAGAGTTGTTTACATCAATAAGGTCAACATACTTCTGGATGTTCTTGGAAAGCGGGAAGGTATTGGCAATCAGTTGGACATCAATCTGAGGCTCCAGAGCAAATACACCAGAGCCAGACAGAAAGAACACGGAGCCAGAGACATTACCCATCGAACGCTTGGCTACGCAACCCATGTCGGTAGTCAGAGCCTTAATGGTAGTATCCTTGAGGACAATCTCTGGAGAGGTGGTATTGTCAGAAATGACGGCCTCGTAGATGCTGTTAGTCTTAAGGACTAGAACCTTGTTGCCGCTCCACGGATAAAAGCCAACAATCTCTTGGTCATCGCCAGTATTGATTTGGAAGGCTTGAATGCTAAGGTCAAATTCCCAGTCTCCGTCATCGTTCGGAAGATAGTAAGAAACCGCAATCTCATCTCGGCTGTACTTAAGATACAGTCGGTTCTTGAAATAAATACCGTTTGAGGAAGGAGGGAAGTCGCAGTGCTGGGAGTTGCCATTGATGCTTCCATCAATTCTGCCCTGTCGGGTGACAGCAACAGATGTGCCATTAAAGACAAGGGGAGGTCTACCTTTGCAGACAAGGATTGGGTGGCTTGCAAGATTATTAGAGTTAAAGTTGCTGGTAACTCTGAACTCATTGTTAGAGGTGACGGTCTTTACAATGAAAGTGCCACTCATCTCTGGGTGCTCAGACTCAAGAATTACCTCGTCTCCTACGACCAACTGGTGACCTAGGTTAGTGGTAACCACAATATCATATGCACCGTTGCCCATGTTCACATGGGTAGAGTTTCCTTCCTTAAAGAACTCAGATTCACCCCGCAAAATATAGATATTATTGACTGCCTGTAGAACCTGCGTCTTTCCAGCAACAGCCTTTCTTCCAGTCGGGAACAGGTACTTAGAACTCAGCGGGGAGGCCGAATTCATGTTGTACAGGTACAGGCCGTCTTCAAGGACTAGCACCATTTCTTCAGTGCCATCCTTTCTTACTCTAACGCCAGACGCAATAATCTCAGCACCAGCCGTTGGAAGGACGATGCTCTTGATTGTGTCCGAAAAAAACTGCTTTAGTCCTTTTCTTGTTTCCAGTGACTGTAGTTCAAGACGAATGTTTCTGCCGTCTTGTAGCATACCCTCTTTAAGAGCCGTACCGTTGCTACGAGTATCGATAGACAGAAACTGAAAATCGCCTTGCTTTTTTCTGACACTGTTAGAAGAATCTGCCATTTCATATTAGACAGCAGGTTCGGTCCAAGTGAGACCAAGGTCGGTAAACGACTTAATCAGTTCTTCCTTGGTAGGCTTGTTAATAAGGGTAAGGACAGAGTTAGCCTTACCACCGTGAGGAAATTCACGCATGACATAGACCTTCTTTTCAACAGGATTGTATAGGGCGTTCCAGCCCTTCGGGATATCGAATTCTTTCTTTTGGTTAAGCATGGTTAGAATGTAATTGTAGTGGTAATGTAGCCGCCTCCGTTTTGGTATTCGACACGAGTCTTTACATTCGCATCTCCATTAAACCATTCGTTGGTTTCAAACAGTAAGTAGCCATCGTTAAATTTGTCAAGGAAGGAAGTTGTGCCGTTTTGGGTAGCCCCAGAGCCAGACATAATCCAAAGCGGAACATCAAGACCAACCTGTACGCTTCCGTTGTAGGAGCCTCCACCATCGGTAACAGTCCAGTCAAGCATGCGAATACCGCCAAGATAGGGGGTAAGCATAACCGTACCATCCGAAACATAGTTAGTGCCACCTTCCCAAAGGGAACCGCCCATTCCGTCTGCAATTTCGTTGCTCCAACTCGTTCCAATGGAAATGTTGGTGCTTGCGGTCTGGAATGAACCATTCATGTCAAATCCGTCAAAACTGATATCCTGCGTTACATCAGAAGAGGAGGAAGACAGAATAGTTCCAGCGGATGGATAGTCGGGAGGAGGAGGGTCACCGCAATTGTCGTTTACGCTGTAACTTCCGTATTGGCTATAGGTAACCGTACAGCAACCGTTATCGTAAATCATGGCTCCATTGTCAGCATTCCAAGAGCCATCATTTACCCAGTAAGTACTACAGGCTCCGTCATGATACTCAGTAGAGGTCTCATAGGAATAAGTAAATGAGCCAGAGTTTCCACAGCCATCCCAGTTAAGAGTCTGAGGGTTTGCACTTTGAGTATTGCCAGTAGGCGTACCAGAAGAGGTGCATCCACCACAGTTGTCATTTACATTGTAAGAACCAAAATCAGAATAGGTAACAGTGCAACAGCCATTATCGTAAATCATGTCACCGTTCATGGCAGTCCAACTGCTTTCAAAACTCCAGTAGGTATTGCACATGCCGTCAGCATACTCTCTTTCAACGGTGTAAGCGTAAGTGTAATTTCCGCTATTTGAACAGCCGCTCCAAGAAAGGTTTTGTTCGTTTACAATTCTAGTGTTAGAGGTAGCACCAGCATCTGGGCAAGGCGGGTTACAGTTGTCGCTTACAGTGTAGTAAGGATAGTTGTAAGAGTCGTAGTAAACATAACAGCAACCATTGTAACTGTAAATCTGAGTGCCATTGTCGGCAGTGTAAGAGCCAGTAAGTAGCCAGTAAGTACCACAATAGCCATCATGATACTCAGTTTCAATGTCGTAAGCGTAATCAAAATACCCAGAAGTACCGCAACCATCCCAGTAAATATTTGAAACATTAACGGCTCTAGTTTGACCAGTTTCAGTGTCAACCTGTCCGCACGGATTGCAGTTGTCGTTCACATAGTAATTGCTACCATCCCAAATGACTTGACAACAGCCAGTGTCGTAAAGAACGCTTCCAGAAGGAAGACTCCAAGTCCCATTAAGTTGGGAATACTCTCCGCAATTTCCGTCAGTGTAGTAAGCGTATGTAGCAGTAGAAGTCTGATTCCATCCGTAGTTACCGCAACCCCACCAATTAACACCACCTTGTGAAGTGTAGTCTCTCAGCCAAATATCGGGAGGAGGGCAAGGAAACAAAACAGACCCCAAGCCATTTCCAACAGAAATGACAAAACCGTTATTTCTGAAGGCTTTGTTAAGCATTAAGCCGTAGCGTAGGCAACATGAGCAACCACAGAACCATCAGACTTCAGTCTGACAATACCGTTATAGTTGTCAAGGGACACATTGGACTTAATCGGGATAAGGAGACCTTCAGTAGAGGTTTCATTGAGGGCCACATAAAGGGCCGTGGTGTCGCTCTTGTTCTGAATTACGACCACCACTCTACGCTGGGGAGCGATAGCGGCAGGAAGGGCAGTGGTCCAAGAACCACCAATGGTGATATCATCGTGGATAAACTGCCTAAGAAACGGAGAGGAAAATTTGATGTTAGACATTAGGAATATGGGTTAATGAAATTGATTCTACGAATTTGGCCCTGCTGTCGAGCAATCTTATCGATTTCGTCTCCAAGGAACGCTTGGGCTTCAGATTCGGCAATTCGTGCAGAATCAATCTGGCCCTCGGAACGAAGATAGTCAGCGTACACCGCTCTGCTAATATAGGCGGCAAAGATGTAAGGAATCTTAACAATCTCCCATTCATCGGTGTGTTGAGAACAGGGCTTGTTTACATTGTTTACCTTACAGTTGTAAAAGTTGCCATTGTAGGGCTTGCCCTTGGCTGGCTTAAAAACGCCAGAGAGAGAGCCAGAATCAAAGTAGGTCTGTGAGCCAACCTTAAATTCAATAGGCTGGTCCCAAGCATCACCAAACAGTTCTGGCACTTTCTTACGATACTCGACCCAAACAGTGCCTTCTTTAGGGCTGGTTAGGTAAACATTATCGTCATTTAGTAAATAGGTAATCTGGGAGTTCCTCGTAGTGTTAAGAGGATTCAGCGACCAGATAGCAATAACCTCCCCGCAATCAGCAGGAAGGACAAAGTAAGGAGTTTCTTTAGCGTCCTTTAGGACAGTAATCTCACTAAACTTCATGACTTGGGGAAACACATCGTACTCCCAAGCCGTCTTCAGACGCATGTTTGCAAGGTCACGAATCTGGGAAAATGTTGCGGCATTAATTTCGTCTCTGTCGAGGCCGCAAAGTTGAATTGAATCAAAGAGGATTCTAGAAAAGTCTACGGTTCTCATTTGATAATATAGCCATCAGCAGATAAGATGGCTCCGTTAACGCAAGTCTTCTTAATGTAATTTTTGACCGCACATTCTGGGTTATCTCTGAAGAACTCACGCATGAATGTCTTGTCCGTCCAGCATTCATAACCGATTTTCTTACCCCAGTAATGGTAAGAGGCGGTGGGTATTTCTCCCACCAGCCTCCCCAGTCCTTCGATGTTCTTAGCATCGTTAGCATGATAAAAAGCACCAATTTGTTTCGCTTGATGCCGCATTTCGACCTCCTCCCTTTTCCAGCCAGTCCGAAGTTCCCTTTCCACATCCTTTCGGAGGTGTTCGGGGATTACTTCAGACAATGACTGGATTAGGTCGGACACTTAGGCAGTGAAGTCGAGTTTGCCGAAGGCAAGCGGGTTATGGATAACGAGACCCAGAACCGCTTCAACCGTACGAGCAGGACCGCCACCGAAGTCGGGCAGTTCTCTGACCTGTGCAACCTGTCCACCATAGCGAACTTCCACTTGGTCGAAAGGAATGACATAGCCAACGAACTTGTTCTTCAGCCAAGTAGACGAGTGCAACTTGATTCGACCGAAATCGCCTTCGAACACCTGCACGGTAGCCGTGTAGGTGGAGTCATCAGCGTTACGGTTGAAGGTACGGACAGAACTGCGAGTCTCAGCAGAGCCAGAGGAACCAGAGGTAAAGACGAGGTTCGTGAAACCACGCTTACAACGAGTACCAATCAGAGCGTCATACTCCTTGCTCGTGCCAGTCTGTTCATACAGGCCAGTGAGAAGGTTCTGAATCTTTTCTTCAGTAAGGTCGTTACCAACCGTACCGTAGATGAACTGTTCCTTCGGCATCTGGAAGTCAGACGGAACCGCAAAGTAGGTGTCCTGTGCAACCGTACCGAAATCGGTAGGATTAGCACCAACGCCACCACCAGCGATATTGGCAGAGGTAGCACCCTTAACGGCAAGCCACTTGTCAAGACCACGAGTAAGGTACGGATTCGTGCCGTTGTCCTGCTGTGCACCCTGCGAGCCGCAGAGAGTGACTTCAATGTCACGCTTCAGCATCTTGATGGACTTAGCAACATTGTTGGCAAGTTCATCCTTAACACCAGCGATATTCGTGAGGTCGAGAGACATCGGAGACACACGGACCGTTCTGCGGAACATCTGAGGATGCATCGACAGTTCGTATCTGTACTGCTTGGTCGTACCGCCAACGGTGTCCTTGACATAGTTCTCAACATCAGTCGAGACATCCACATCAGTACCGTCAACGATGCCACCAGTCTTGGTCGCAGGAAGTTGGTCAACCTGCCAGCGGAAATGCGTATTTCCGGGTTTAGAACCCTTCTTCGCCATCGAGGTGAAGGGGGTGTCTCGTGCATCAACGAGAGCAATGAGGTCAGCGAGGTCTTCTCGCTTACCAGAAGTGATATTAGGTTCGGTTAGAATAGCCATAATGTTATAGGAACTTTTTGAGCAGGATTTCCTTAAGGTCATCGCCAGAGCCATTGGCCTTGTAGCGATTTTCGGCATCCTTCAGTCTGTTCGCACTGGAGGATTTAATAGGAGCCGACCCACTGGAGCGGGGATTATGAGGAGCCTTTGCAATCTGCTTAGGTGACTTACCTTCTCTGGCTTTAACACCAGCAATGTAGTCACCAATAACCATCTTGTAATCGGGGAATCTGGTAATCTCTGGGAATGCTTTCAAGAACTGATAAGCGATTTGCTTCTCTCTCGTGTCCACATCCTTCTTCCAAACAATACCATACTCTTTTTCGGCAAGGCTTTCAAAGTTGTCCTTGGCTTTGACATACTGCATCCGCTTCGGAAGGTGCTCTTCAAGTGCATCAATTGCGTTTAACTTGATTTGCTTTACATCCTCTGGGCTATAGTAGGTGTCATTACCGCTGGCATCCGTGACCGTGTATCCTTCAGAATGTTCTTCGCACCATCTACGAACAGACCTCGCCTGAGAAACTTCGTTCTCGATTTCTGCGGGAGTGTTAATATGAGAGTACGGACTATCCTTGATTGACACAGCGGGTTCAGATGTTGGCTTCTGATTTCTAGCGGTTTCAAGTTCCGTCTTGAGTTTGGCAATCTCGGCTTCGGCTTCCCTACGCTTGGAGACCAACTTATCAATACGCTTCTTTACACCTCTAGAAAGACCCCTGTCCTCTTCATTATCTTCGTCTTGTGAATGAACCTCGTTGCCATCTTCCGTTTCGGTGGCACTAGGCTCACCGTCCCTTGTCTGGTCTTCCACTTGATTACTATCGGACTCGGTGGTGTCCGTTTGACTTTGCTCGGTGGAGTCAAAATCCCTACGGAGAATATCCGCAAGGCGTTCCTGTGTTAAGGGTCCGATTTCCTTATTGACAACTTGTTCGTCTTGCGACTCGGTGTTTTCGTCCTCACCGTATTCTTCTGGGTTCATGAGATTATTTTGTAAGCACTCTCAAGTCTGCTTTGACTTTACAATGTTTTGAGAAAACAAGGAAAACAAGGTTACTGTGCCTTCTCTTTAATAAGAGTCAAGGCTATTAAAGCGAATTTAATTCTTCGTCATTCGTCCAATTTATATTCTTCTTATCAAGGGCCGCTTTTCGCTCTTCTAGCATAAGACGCTTAAGGTCTTTGACGGCAGAAGCACGACCACAGGCATAAATGCGGGTTTCACCGTTTACATCAAGAGAAATAGCCTCTTCGGTCTCCGCTTTAATGTTTAAGTCAAGAATAACCATAAACTGGTCCCAGACATCGCTTTTGCCCTCAAAACCAAAGGCTTCTTGGTTATACTTAAGCATTTAGGGGGGCTTGGGGTTGCATCTGCTGAGTCTGCTGAACTCCCTGCGGTCCACCCATACCTTGGGCTTCCTGCTGGAGTTTATCAGCCACAGGGGTTACGCCAATACGACCAATCTGCTTATTCTGCTGTTGCATAATAGACATTTGGAGGTTTTTGACATAATTCTGGAAAATCATCTGGAAGGTCTGGTTCGACTGCTGTTGCTGGGCGGCTACAGGGTTCTTTTGCATGATTTCCTGCACATACTGCATCTTGGTCTGGGCGGTGGGGTCGTTTTCGACATACTGCGGCTCGTTGCCAAGAATCATAAGGGCAATGTCGGTCTGGACATCACGGTACATCTTCTGAGAGGCAGAGGTCTGGTCAATAATGAGTTCCTTCGCCATATCGGGGGCAATAGCCTCAAGAGCCTTTGCCACCAACTTGTTTTTGTCAATAACTCCACCAGTATCAAGGGGGAGCACTGAGTTGGTAATAGCCGTCAACTTTTCCATGACGAAATCGACATACATGTTCCTAATGTCGAATTTGAGTTGGAAATCATACATGTTCGCAATGTCCGACATATTCTGGGCAATTGGAATCATCGTGATTCGTTCGACTTCTTCGGGGGCCATGTACTGAAGGCTCAACTGAAGCATCTGACGGTAAATGTCCGTAACAGAGTTAAGGAAGTTATCGGTAGCAACCTGCTGGAGCATCTGTGCATACGGAGCAGGGTCTTTGGGGTCTGCCATGCCAGAAGTAAGGCCAAAATATCTAGAGACATTGGACTCAACCTGTGCAATCACCATTTCGCTAAGACCAACCGTTCCACGAGGCGGGTCCATGAACTTGTAGTCATCTGGGCTGGTAACAGGAAGTTGCTGGGCAGGGCCAATGCGACCAATACCTTGAATCCTTCTTTTCACCATAATGGGAGGAACGGTTTCAAACGCAGTTCTGTCACGCTGGGCATCATGCTGACCTTTCAGTTCATACTGTTCGGTCATCAGAATTTCTGGGATACCTCTAGACTCAGCAACATTCTTTCTGAGGTTCTCTCTGCGATAAATGATAAACGGATACTCACCGTGGGCATAGCCAAGTTTCTCGTGCTTGAAGTAACTGCTAGAAGATGCGTTCGGGCAAAATGCGGTGTAATAAATGTGAGGCGTTCCGTCCTCGTTCATCTGGCGAGTGTAAGCGTAGGTCACCTCAATCATGTGATTTCCACGGAACTCAAAAGTGTTAAGCGTATTAGAGCGAGGGACAATGTTGGGGTCATTATACCAAGACATCTTGCCAGCAGAGTTAATCGCTTCTTCAATCGCTTCAATATCCCATCCGTCATTACGCTCCATAGACCTAAGTTCGACTTCAGTCATGAAGAGTCTTCGGAAGACTACTCGTGCCTTTTGGAACTCAATAGTTTCTGGGGGGAAACTGATTTCATCAAACGGCTTAAGAGCGGTAATGCTTGGGAGGTTCTTGATAATCGTTTCTTCAAAGGTAGAGGCCACACCAAAGGTTCTTAGGTCACGCACCAACTTGCGAATGTCCTTTTCCTTGTAGGTGGGAAGTCTTTCAGCAAGCAACGAAACCGCAAAGTCTTCAGACTCTGGGTTCATGATGTACTGAGGAAGACCAGCGGTCAAAGGGTCTTGTCCCTCCTGTTGGGCCGCACTAGCCAAATCAACAATCTGGCTGATATTAATCGTCTGTTCTCTAAGACCAGTCTGCTGGTCCCAGCCAACATGCATCGCAGACCAACCGTACTGATTTCCGTACTGGCAGAAAAGTTCGACCTCTCTGCGGATTTCGGAGCGGAGTCTATTGCCAGTAATGTACTCAACTAGCGTAGCAATGGCGGCGGCTTGAGGGCCATCTTCAGAAGAGATTCCAGAAACGCCAAACTTAGCCAACTTTAGAGAATTCATCAGCATCGCCACCTGTTCATTGATGACTCTGTCAATAAGTCTGATTCTGACATCGGACGCTCCTTCAAAAGGCATAGCGGGTTCATCTTCTGGCTTACCAGTAGAATGCTTTCTGCCATCAACAGACTGACCGTCCCAGCGGCAATAACGGAGGTCATCGTTAGCAACAAGTTCAGAAGCGTTAGCCCCATGGTTGAAGCATCTCTGCAACTCTGCGTAGAGAGAGATGATGTCTGGCTTTTCACTTGCGTTTACAAGCGGGTCTCCATTGGAGTTCATTGAAGGAGAGTAAATGTTCATTAGTATATAAAGGGTTTCCCAACTGGGTTATAATCTGAGCCAAGGTGGACTGGTGACATAACGGCAAGATATCGGAGGCAGTCGATGGGGTCTTTTGTTGCTCCTTTTTCTCCGTCTGCACCAGTCCACTCCTTTAGGCAGTAAATTAGGTTTTGACAGTTTTTGGAAATATAAAGTTTAGGTTGGTTAATCGGAGAGATTGGCTGACTTAGGTCATAAGAGAACCAGTCGTTGATAATTGCAACTCCTTGTTCAATGGCTACCCCTGCGGCAGGAGCAAAATACATAGGGTCTACGCTATCATCAAGCAACTCAATAAGGGAAGTGCCTCCATCCTTGCCAACTGCCTGTGTAGCCCCAGCACGAGGGTCAATATAACGCTCAGAAATCTCTTCCTCACCTTCAAGTCTGCGAATAGTCGATTTAATCTCGTCAAGTCCCATTCCAGCACCGTTTCGTTGAGCAATGCCTTCTTTTCCGTCTGGCTTATCAGAAGCAAGTGCCCATTCGCCAAAAGACATGTCTGGGAACTCACGATAAACGAACATATTGCCGTCTTTTGCGACTCTAAGCCAAAGCATGAACCAGTTTCTGGCTCCAGCGGGGTCAACAACCATGTAGTTAGTCCCTTCAGCGGGAATCGAGTCGTGTTCTACAATAGAATGGTCACCAAATCTTGGAAATTGAGACCCAACCGTGTTTTCTGCAAAACCGTAGGCACGAATCTTAATCTCGTGGTTATTTCTCCCAGAAAGCGTCTTACGCATTTCGTCAAAAGGAGAGTAAACATTAAGAATTGAGTGAAACCATGCAATTCCTGCATTGGAACGGTGACAATCGGCAGTAAAAGGCATCATTCCCTTCTTACATCCGTTAACATGCACCGAATTTGCGTCCAAAAGGTCTGCTCTTAACTGGTCAGTGATTTTACAGCCAGCAACATAGTCTTTAACAACCTGTGAATAACCTTGGATTGGCGTAAAAGTCGTAATCAACTTGCCTCTTCGGGTAACAACACGGTATCGGAGGGTGTCAATCCAGTCCAGCGGCACAAGTTCATCGCACCAAATAAGGTCACATTCGCCACCTTCAATAACATCCTTTTTCTGGGCGTAGTTCATGAATACGCACTGAGAACCGTTTGGCAAAATGAAGGTGTTGTCTGAGAATCCGTTCTTCTGAGAGTAAGAAATGTTAGTAACCTTGGTCTTTTTTGCAATTTTCAGTTCGGGCGGCAGGTACTTATAGACAACATTTTGTTGCATCTGGATACTGGACTGGTGAGTCGTGTGCAAACACCAGACCATTGCCCTGTCTTTTGAGACCAAAGTCTGGACCAACCGTTTAGCCGCCCACTCCGTTTTGCCAGCACGATTGCCGCCAAGCACCAGAATCTCCTGCTTTTTGTCAATAATTTCGTCAGCCTTTTTCCAGTGCCAAGGTTCAAAACCGTGACGATAAGGGTCTAACTTTTCAGCCAGAATCTTATCCTCACGCAATTGAAGCACCTCAATGGCTCTATCAACCCCTAGTTTTTCAACAAGAGCCTTAACATCGGGCAGTTTAACTACTGGATGCTTGGTCGGCTTGTATGAATCTAGGTCGTTTTCCATTAATAACCATCACTAGGAGGCATGGGGGCAGGTGCAGAATTGCTATCAATATCAAACCAGCCGCCACCATTTCCGTAATAACCAAGATTATTAAAGAATGACTTGAGGTATTCCGTGTTTCCACGAACAGCCTGTCCACCAATGCTAGAGATGGGATTCATCTCAATATATCTTGGGTCATTAACAACACGCTTATACTTTTCAAGGGCTGGTCCAATACCATCGGTAAAAGAATCAAGACCAAGGTCCATCCACGGTCTCAAACTCAGAGGGTCAGAGCCTCTGTAAGAAGAAATAAACTGGTCTGGATTATTTGCATCTTTAATCTGGTCGTAAATCTGGAGCGGGGTAAGCACAGCACCAGCAACTACACCAGTAGTTCTTGCCGCTTGTCCAAGTCCACGAAGAGTAGGTGCAACTGCTTCAAGCGTAGGCATCATTGAGTTCGGATTTCTAACAGCAGGGAAATTAGGACGAGCAAATTGTCTAGGTTTTCCTGCGTTTGCCCTTGTCGCTTCAGACTCAAGGATTTCTCTGGCCCTAAGCCACTTGTTGTACTTATACTCATCACTGTTAATAAGAGTAGTATCCTTGTTTAGGTTTCTAATGTTCTTCTGCTGTGCCTTTACAAGTTGTGCCCTGTAATCTGGGGTGGCAGAATTTCCTCTATCCATCGGAGCAGACTTGTTTGCCCAAGGAGTTCCCTTCCAAGCATCTTCATCTCCAGCGGGAGACCTTGCCTTAATGTCATCGATAAGTGCCTGTCGTTCTCTGCCACTGGCGGCGGCAACAAGTCTGTCATGCTTCAACTGGTCAAATGCGGCTTTTTCTTCAGCCGCAATTCTAAGAAGTTCAGCATCTTGAGCCGCCTGTGCTTCTGCAACTGCTCTTGCCTGTGCTTCTGCTTGCAACTGTCTTTGGGCCGCAAGTCTATCTCTGGCGGTTTGCTCAACAGGAGTAACCTTTGGAAGACTGTTTCCAGTCGGGCGTTGCGGGAATGGCTTAGGAGCACCACCAGACTGAAGCGGCTGATTGGGAAGCGGCTGGCCTTCGGCAGGAAGATGACCGATTGCAGGAGTCAACCTTGCCATTGCATCGGGGTTGTTCATGATGCTTCTCCAAGCAACTTGAATCTCTTCTGGCGTAAATCTTCCACTTCTCTTGAGTGCTCTTTCTAGGAAAGAACGCTGGGTCGCACCTTCGCCAAACAATTTAGCAATTTCTGCCTTCATCGGTTCTCCACTTGCATACGGAAGAATGTCCGAATACAAAGTCTTGGTAAGTCTATCTCCAAAAGAAGACATGATTGCTCTTCCCTGTGCTGGAGTCGCTTCTGGGCTTACAATACCACTTCTTCCGCTCTGAGGATTATAAAAGACCTTTTCTGGCTTAACCGCTACAGGGTTTTTGTCCAAATTTTCCAGTGCGGCCTTTGCGTCAGCCTTAACCTTCTGTTCAGCAACCCATTTTGCGGAAGCGGCTTTTTGTTCAACGGTCTGATTCTCGCCAATGTTTCTAAAGGCATCTACGACCTTGAAAACAGTAGGCAACTGTCTTTTTGCAATATTAAGGAGCGAGCCTTCTTCTGCTCTAACCAACGCTCCAGAAGCAGGAGGCAACTTTCCAGTTTTTGCCTGTAGTTCAAGTTGTGCTCTTCTCGTAGCATTTCTAGCAGTAACAGCAGGGTCAACAGGCTGAGTTTCCACTCTAACCGTAGGCTCATACGAAGCATTCGGCATGGCCTTTTTGTTAACTTTGTGAACGCCTTCTTTTCCAGTACCTCTAGTTCTTGCGAGAAACTCTTCAGTCGTTTCTTCAACTTGGATGCCATCTCTAGAAACTCCAGAAACGCCACCACGACCATTAAGTCTTGCGAGTTGAGACTGTGCATCGTCAGCGGCTGGCATTGAAATCGTACCACCACCTTCTCTTGCAGTAGTACCAGAAAATCCAGCAGGAGGAGTACTAGCCGCAGGAGCCGCAGTCAGCGGAGGATTAGCCGCACTCGGAGGAGGCGGCAGTCCAGCGGGAACAGGAGTCGCAGGTTTAGGAGCGACAGGAGCAACAATCGGAGCGTTAGCCGTAGGTCTCACAACAGGAGACGGAGTAGAAGTTGCAGGTCCAGTTCCTGGAATTACAGCAGAAACAGTCTTTTTTACTGCACCACCGACAGCACCACCAACCTTTTTTGTTTTATCAGTAGCATTGCCAAGACCCGCCTTGGCTTTTCTGACCGCAACTTCAACTTTACTTTCTCCAGTGAACGAGTCATTAGGAGATTTGTAAGTTTTTGCGGCTTCATCCATTGCCTCAATTTCAGCCTTAACATCAGCAATGGCATTTGCAGTTGCTTTTTTTACACCTTCATCGTCCATGTGGGCAACACTAAGTGCCTTTGGTCCACGAGTTAATTCAGCGTTTTTCTTAAAATCTTCAATAAACTTTGCCCTTTCGTGGGGAGCAACTGAAAGAAGTTCTTGTTTAAATTCAGCAACCCTAAGTTTGTGTTCTACACCCTTTTGATATTCCTTCATTGGGTTTCTTCCAGCCTTATCTCTAGCGGCTTGGAAAGCATCCAACTCATCAGCCAAAGCCTTGTTTTGCTTTGCGTCAAGTTTAGTAATAGAGGTTACCTTGTATTTCTTAAGATACTTATCGGTGATTTCTTGTCTTCTTGAAGTAGGAAATTCTTTGTCCTGTTTAATTTTGGTTGCCGCAAAAGTGTCAGCATTAACATTTTGTTCGGTTGTAACTCTTTTTGCCAAATCAAGTATGTCATCCTCAGTCAAAGGCTTAAGCATGAGACCCCTATCAGTTCCTTTTGCAATGTGGCTTCTAATAAATCCGAGTTCAGTGTCGAAATCGGTATTCTTCATACTTACATGCTCATGCATGTACTTGAGTTTTCTTTGCTCTGCCATCAGAGCCTTATGAGTAGGGTCGTTCTGGGAGTAAGGAGTTGAGGGGGTGGGGGTCCAGTCAGCCATTTTATTTGTAAGTTCGTAGCCCCATCTTGACGGCATGGAGCAAGTTTTCGCTAGGAGTGCAAGCCTCTAGATTGTCTGCACGATTGTTTAATTTGTTACCATCAAGGTGATTTAACTGAAGATTGTCAATAGCATGCTCGTTATGGAAGATGCACCCAAAATGAATACCCACCAACTTGTGCACTAGAATCGTGTGCCTAAACTTGTTGTTGCAGAGCGTCACCTTGTAATAGCCGCCCCCATTCTTGTTCTTGGTTAGTACCTTAGACTTAATCCTACGCCCATCTGGGGTCACTTTGTCGGTAGACCTAACCTCACCCATGCTTGATATCTCATAGAGACCCTCAAACTGCTTTATCTTGATTGGAACCCAAGTCTCTTCCATTAACTATTGCGAACCTTTAGGTTCGCATCGGTTTGTAACCAGATGAGTTCTTGGAATGGGATATCGTCATCATCATCGTCTTCGTAATCGTCTGGGTCAGTATTTGCCACAGTTGCACTTGGGCTTACCGCAGGTGCAACCTTTTCCACCCTTCTTCTTGGAAGAGTCGATTTTCTTTTTGCCTTTGTGCATGTTTTTATACTTTTCAAGGCTTTCAGAGATGTTAGGTTTCATAGATTAAGATTTAAAGAGCCATCTCCAGTAATCCTTCTGGTCGATGGGCTTTCCATCGGAGGATTGGTTGGTCGGGGCTGGGCCAGCCTGTTTCGGAGCACCCATAAGTGCACCCTTTGCAAACAGGCCGAGACCTCTCAGCCAATGCTGACCGTTAGTCGGGTCAAAAGTAGGAAGAGTATTGGACGGAGCATCGTTGCCGCCAAACGCTTTCTGTTCGTAATCGGGGTCATCCATGCTCAGACCAGAATAATTAGGGGTCTGACCCATTCCAGCAACCCAAGCATCGTATTCGGGAGTACCCATATCGGGCATCTGTTCGGAAACATCAGTATCTTCGGCAACAGTCCACGGCATATCGGGTTCGACAGGGTCCATATCGCCCATGTCAGCGGCTTCATCGTTCAACTTCTTCATGAAGCGAGGAGAATAGTTAGGATTGGGTGATTGATACGGACCGAGTCTAGGTCCACCAATAGTCGGATAGGCTCCAAAAGGAAAAAAGGCCATTATTTTTTAAGGGGTAAGCCCCGAACATAGTGTGAAGCCTGTTTAGAGTCAACCATTACCTTGCAATTCAGTTTGTACTTCTTGTTGTCACGGCAGATGCACAGGACTTTGACACCAGATTCGTGCTGAACCTCAACCAGATGCGTGTTCGGAAACCAGTTGTTCACAACCTTACCCTCCCACTCAAGTCCCCAAAGGTCTTTAGGCGTTAAAGTAATAGCCATCTCTTCAAGTCTTCCGCTTTTCACTGGGTCTTTACCCAAATAAGCAATGATTTCGTCCGCTTCCTTCAGACCCTTGAACCATGAATGCAAGAAGTCAACACCAAAGGCAGTCCAAACCACCGTCCGCAAATGCTCTGGCTTGTTGGAAGGCTTACGAAACCACAAATCACGGTTATCGCACACTTGGCTCAATGCTCGCACCTCACGCAATTCGCCAAGTTTCCATCCATTCTCAGAAACCAACTCCTTTTCAGTCTTCATCTCCGCACACTTTACCCAGCAAAATCAAATGTCAACCCTGTATTCATATCCTCTATTCTATCCTCTATTCTATTGGGGGAAGCCCATTACACCCCCCCAGTGTAATCTATTACACCCCCCCATGAAATACATTACCAGTATACCTTTTTAAGCAAATAATGTGTGTGGA